>Ga0181464_1000159_pt1 | contig 14808 bp, 17 predicted proteins | sample InSIn2gowninarea_FD_119074 | JGI IMG/M metagenome (GOLD analysis project Ga0181464, IMG submission 119074) | Clean room microbial communities from NASA Spacecraft Assembly Facility at Jet Propulsion Laboratory, Pasadena, California, USA -... ...
GGTTGAAATGGGAGACAAGGAGAAAACTGTTCGAGACAAGTAAGCATATCTTGATGGGTAGGGAGAAACGAGGAATGATGGTGGTGATCTTGCCAAGGAGGTTCCTCGAGAGACATTGTCTCAATAATGGCTTCGTCAGAAGGGAATATCTCTTTTAAAGGATCCAAAGAAGGCTCATCTCCAAGCCATGGGGATGGAGCATACGAGTCGGGAACCTTGCTTGACAGAGCAGGTTCAGGAGAGGGAGCCGATACAGCAATGATTTCGACGTAGTTGAGCTCGGCAGGACTCAACGGCATCTCATCGCCCCAAGATTCTACTTGATTAGTGGAAGGGAGGATCCACAGATCAGGACGGACCGTAATCATATTGATGGAAGTGACATTAGGAGGTGGGAGTAGAAAAATGCCCATGAGGGAGGGATCTTTAAAAAGCCCGGCTCCCAAAATCTCATAAGATTTGGAGGTATGCTCCACAAAAGGGATGTTTCCCTCGGAAGAGGAAGCGAAGAATGCAAGCTGGTCTACGATAACAATCTTCCCTTGATGAGGGAAACGGATGATGCGAAACAACGATGAAGCCACAACTTGCACCTCGTATATCTAGCTATGTCCTAGAAGGAGGTTGTAGGTAAGATTGGCATCAACAACTCAACTTCTACTTCAACCATCTTCCCTTCCAAAGTAATGGGCAAACGTTGGAGGATACCAGCGGGACAGGACGCTCTTCCGTCAAAAGCTTCCAAGGTTGTGGGAGACTGACTCAACGCCGGAGAGCCAATAGCTTTCCAATAGGCAACAGACATGATGCAAGTTGAGGCACCTTCATCGATGACTGTGCGATGAATCATTTTGGAATTGACGATGACCTGTATGAGGAATGCGATTTGGTGAGGCAATCTCGGCGTATGGCTTCCCAAGTCAAAAGTAATGAGATCCGAGTCGGCCGAGTCGATGCCACCGATGGCTGATAGCAAGGACTTCCTCTGAGAGGGGTAGCTCTGGAGTACTTCTAAAGTGGACATAGTCGACGGAGCCTGAGCTAAGTCCTCAACGATGCTGTAGTGCTATGCAGCATGAGCATTTGGGTTGTAAGAAGATTTCCGGAGTACGCCTTTTGGAGGGGGTCGGATGGGCGTCTCAGTGCTAGGTCTCTCGATGTGGAGTGGGCCCGAACTGGACGGAGGAGCACTAGAGGGGATCTCAGGCTCTTTCCCGACAGACGACGGATAATCCTTTGTCCGAGTGCTGATGTGGATGGGAATCGTCCCAGCCATAAATACTTGAGAATCGAAGGGAGACGAGGATTGATCGGGATTAGCCACCATTTGGGTTTGCTGTGAGGGAAAAGGTTCTTTGAGCACCGCAGGAGTCCCAGGAGCACCTTTCAACAAATGACTAACCTCAGACCGCCTGGGGCAGTCTCTGGTAAAGTGATCCTCATCGCAGATAAGACAAGGGTATTTGGGTTTGCGTTTGGCACTTTCCTCAGGTGGGGGTTTAGGGGAGTCCAGCTTTGGTTGATCCGGCTTACTCTTACCTTTTCCTTTCTTCTTTCCTTTCGAGGCTTTATCTGCCGTGGTGGACTGGATGGCATTGATCTCGGAAGTATTACTCGGATGGGAGGTAACCTGAGAAGTGTTTTCATTCGAAGCATTCGATTTTTGCTTCCCAGGGTTTGCGGAATTCTTCTTCGAGGTTGAGTTTACGGAACCAATAATACCGTCAACAGATGGTGTTGGCGGGGGTTTGGATGTTCCTAGCCTCGGGGCATCAGGAAAATAATCATACAATGTACCAGACTGGGAGTAAACCATGTCAAGGTATTGAGAGCATGCAATAGCTTGCTCTTTAGTTACACATGCCCCCATTGCAATATCCCGTGCTATTGGACCGATGAACGAAGTTGTAAACCAGTCGGTAAGAAGCTGATCAAGAATTGGAAACTTGATCAAACATCAACGCCATCTCCATTCATGGATGTGATCAGAGATATGTGTAGCCGTTGTCTATTTCAAGGATGTTAGGAGGTGTGTGCTTGTTTCATACCGAATGGGAAACTGAAAATGAGTGAGAAATGCCATAGCCAACGAGTTAAAATCCTGGAAGGATCCACGAGGTAGCTCAATATACCAGTTAGCAGCAGAGCCAGTGAGAGTTCTTTGAAAAAGTCGAAGCCGAATCGAATCATCAAGCCACGAATTTGATGAACACCACAAGTGATAGGTCATGACGTGAGCTTGAGGATCTTCATTAGCCCTACCTTCAAATTTGGGACAATCACCAGGAATCTTGGTTGGAACCGGAGGCCAGTACGGATGATGGAAAATAGGATCATTGGTTAGTTTGGACACATCCGGTAATTCCAAGGTTGCTAAGAAAGGTAACTGAGGATTAAAGGGCATTTGGGGCTGCGAGTAGGATGGAGTACCAGGTTCCAACCAGCTAGTGGTTGCCCCCCTGGGCTTTGTCTGGATGGACTTGGCCCCATAGGGTTTTGTCCGTATGGATTTTGTCTGTAGGGACCCTGGTTCTGCCCCCCAGCGTTCCATTGATTAGCAAACTGTCCTGCAGGAGCACCATACGGTTTTTGGTAATTCTGGTAAGGACTTACCTATGGTTGTTGATAATTTTGATATGGGGCAAAGGAAGTTTGCCCTTGGGGTTGCTGGTAACCATAAGGCAGCTAGAATCCAAATTGATTTTGTGGAACAGGCGGAGTTTGATAGAATTGGACACCACCCTGCATTTGAAAACCAGATGGAGTCTAGGGTCCAGCCTGGGGCCCAAAACTGGGTTGAGCTTGTGAGACGACAACCATTTGAATGCCCGATTGAGCAGCTCCAGAAAGATGTCTTGTAGTTTGGGCTATCTGGCCAGAAGGTTGACCTGGTTGATCCTGAGGTTGGCCCATTTGCCCAGAAGGGTGAACTTGCTGGGGTTGGGGTTGCCTTTTCACAACTGGAGTTTGTCCTGATGGGCCGGATGGCCAAGTGGGCTGGACAGTTGGTTGACCTGATTGGATTTGAGGCTGGCCAATGTGCCCAGGTGCTTGATTATACTGGATGGTGGGTTGGCTCTGCTGAACACTAGGTTGACCCACCTGCCCAGATAATTGACCATACTGGACATTAAGTTGGTTTGGGTGAACATACGACTGACTAACTTGTCCAGTAGGGTAACCTTGCTGGATACCAGGCTGGCTTTGTGGAACATAGGATTAGCCTGAGCTACCAGAAGGTTGAGTATAATAGGTGAAAGACGGACCACCAGAGGCTGAAGGTTGTCCCTGAAAGGGTTGTCCTTGTTGGCCTCCAGGTTGCCCTGGGTAAGACTGTCTGTATGACTAGTCTTGACTGGGTGGTCCTTGAAGATGCACAGGCATTGCTTGGCCACCATGATAATGGGTGGCGGCCCAACCAATCAACAATGGGACCGACACCTCAACAACCGGTTGAGGCGACGAAGGCCTACCAAAGGGTTGAGAGGGATCATATTGAAGAATTCGTAACAACTGGTCTAATGGCCCCTCTGCTGGAATGGGACCAGAAGAATGTGGGACGTTTGACGTAGGATCAAAGACTCTAGATATAGAGGCTGATGGGCCACTAACAACGGGGGCTAAAGAGGCTACACATACCGTCAGAAAGGTTAGGACTGAGGTAACAGATGTGCTATGATCTTATGGAGGAAAAGGCTCCATGGTGGGAGCAATAATTCGCGACCAAATAGAATTCATGGATGGAGTCTCAGAAGACATAATATCCTTTAATGCATGATAGCCTGCAGGTAGTCTCTCAGTAGTAGGAGTGCTACTAACAGGTGTAGGTTCCGTTGCGGTGGGAATTTCACCGCTTGTCGCAACGGATTCATCAGTTGAAATAGGAGACCCTCCCTCCATATTAGAAGGAGACAATGGGGCTGAAAAACCAAAAGGAGTGTCTTCCCACATAGGGATATCGTCTTCAGGATTTTCCCAAACGAGATTCCAATGAACGTCATAGGTCTCGTCGCCTGGGGCACGGGAGTTAATCGGCTGGATACTCAGAATAACAGGAAGAGTGTCGCTTGCAACCGGTACCTCGGGAGCAGCAAAGGACAAAGACCCTTGGTCACTTGAAACAGGGGACAAAATTGGTGATTCCGCCAGGATGAAAACTTCAAAAAATCCTAGGGAAGCTAACGATAAAGGACCCTACTCAAACTAACGCAAACAAGATCTAACCAGGTAAATGTGAATCGTGGCTGAATAAATTTTAAGACACAGGAACTGAACTTGACCTTTTCATGTTTTAAGAGTCGAGAAAAGGACAAAAAGGTGACTCTAGTCTCCTTCGAATGTTTAATGAGCCCGAAGTGACAAAATGCTCATTTGAGCCTTTTCTTTTAGGGAGTCTGAAAAGGATCAAAAGTGACTACTCTAGAGAAACTAGGCAAAGGGTTTACCAGACAATCCGTAAAACTGCATATACACCTTGGTAGTCAGATGAAAACCAAGGACTTTCCGTACGGCAGTCAATCTTCCCAAATGTTGTGTTCGGTGCGTTACAGCTTGTAAGGCGGTAGACATGGCTTCCTGTGGATAAAGGATGATAACCTAGTGGGGTCTCCCCATATACTCGACGGTACGTGGGAGTGCAAATCCATGTTAGACCACTATCGAGTCACAAAAGGAGGAATCACCCAACCGTAATGTGAAACAACAGTGACTAGGTTTAATGATGCCAGAACACATCTCTAGCCTAGACCTCTAAATGTGTGCGTTAAGTTCCAACGCATTGTTAGATTTATTCAATTCATTTTACGGTTGATCTTGGATTAGGTTTCGATTTTCAGGCCTTACCGTATGTAATTTCTCACAATTTCCTAAATGCAAACTATATGCAAAAATACATCATTTCATTCGATGAATGCTAGCTACCCAAGGGTTGAGAGCTTTCACACAAACAAAATGACCAAAACAACAATCAACAACACTCTAATGCAGCTAATGACAATTAACAAAACTTTTCTCCAAAGTTACTAATTGCTAATAACAACGAAAAGCTTTAATTTCATTAACCAATGCAAAGCAAGATAGATTGTTTGTTTTCTCTTTAATGGCAAAGCGCACTAAACAAGTTTTGAGAAACAATAACAAAGAGCAAAACAAATTTCACTCAATGGAAAAAAACAATTAGATCTCTAAAAAGAAAGGCAGTCCTTCAAATCAAGAAAAATGCCAAAGGCCTCAATGAGCCATGTGATCTAGGCTCAAAACGAAGCCAAATGGAAATCAAGCAAAAGGAACTAAATTGCTCGAATAACCCAGTAACAAGCTTCAACAACCACCAAAAAGATGCAAAAGAGTATCCAAACAGTCGATTGGACCAAGAGAAGACCGAAACTCTTGCGGAAGGCTCAATGCACAGAGCCACTAGATGCCCTAAGGCTACAATGTGAAATCGATAGAAACAAGCGAACAACCAAAGGATGAGGGCCAAAAACTAGTCAAACAGAGCTCTGACACACCCAGGTGATTGAGAAAAAGTATCTAGGCACAAGATCCAGGCTTAGAAGGTTGAAAAACAGGCAAACAAAAAAATTTCACAGCCCTGGCGCGACTGTCAGGCTGCAGCTAGCGCTATTATGGGATTGGCGTGTGTTGCTTGTGTGCAACATGCGACAATTGGCGCGACTGTCAGGCCAAAAACCGCGCTAATTGTGTTTGCTCAGTCAAAAATAAAAATAAATGGCCCAGGATCTGAGTAACAGTGCTTAGATGAACCAGGGAGCAAGAGACAGCTGAAGAAATCAACTCAGAAGGCAGATCAAGAAAGTGAAACAAGAAAAACCAAGAGGGCAAGACAAACCCCAAATCGTTCTGTTCATAAATCAAACTGGAGATCCAAAGTTTACAAATCAAACAATAAATAGTCACTCCCCAACAGAGTCGCCAAATTGTTGTGCAGGTAAATCCCCTCTGCGGACAGAAGTGATACCTACTAGCCCAGATCGGGTCTAGCAACAATCAAAAAATGCTAACACGCAGGTTCCTAATTGCAAACTACAAGTAAGTGATAAGAGCTTACTTGGATTCCAACGCTAGGGTTGTAGAAGAGTAGACCCTTTGCTCCGGTCGGTCACAATCCCCATGATCTCTGTGAATGGACACTTGCACATGCAAAGAATGACACGAATACAAGCATAGAAACCAATAGAATGCAACTATATATCGGTCAGAAAATATATAACTCAAACATCATTACAATGAACAATGAGAGTGGAACCATAATGATAGTCATCTATTATTGATAATCAACAAAGAAGAATACAACCATAGTTCTGACGTCAAATCCTCCTTTGGCTGGGTGATCAGGTACACATGCCTTGCAAAGCTTGTTAGGATGGGAAACAAGCCTCTCTCTCTTTGGTGACAAGAATCTCCTTGCTCCTTGCAACAATCTCTTAGCCTTCTGAAAGTATGATTCTCCTCCTGCTGGAACCGGGATGAGAGCTATTGCTATCCTTCACTCCCCTTAGCACTAGCTTGTCAAAGGCAACAAAACAAGCTTTTATAGATCAGGGAAAGGAGATGGGATAGGCTTCATCCTTGCAGGAGATAAGATCAATGACAACATCAATCGAGTTGGATCTATCCTCGCTCAAGTTGGCTTTACCCTCGGGAAGTGTTCTCAGATAGAGTTCATGAGTTGGAAAGAACTTTCCCGTGCCTGTTTGTTAAAAACTTTACCAAATTTGGTTGGCGCGGGTTCGACACTGAGACAGAGCGCCAACTGGCGCGCCCTCTTTGTTTGATTTCCCCCATTGGTGCGGGAAGTACATTGGGAAACCGCGCCAATGGAGAAAGGGGGCTTTTTAGGGGTATTTTGTAGGAGATGTATTAAGGGCATGTAAAGTCCATACTTCGAGGAATCTAATGCAAGTGTTTTCAAGTTGTGTCACTTCTCACAGGTCCCGGAATGAGTCCTCCAAAGTGCGGGAGAGGGGTAACTAGGACGGTGAGAAACGGTGACAAATTATTGTGTAACACAACTCATCCTCATCCTTTAACTAATGGTTAAATCCCTAAATCAAAGGAGAAATTGTTGCATGTCCTCACATAGACTTCAAGTTCATAATTCCTTAACTAATTAACTCAAACTGAATTAATTAATTAATTTACAAACTGCTATTAATATCAAATTCAAATTTTACTTCATATTTTTAGTCCAGGGACTGACTAAAATAGGAATCCACACTAAACTGCTAAAAATAGAACTTCTATTTTTATCACTTCCATTTTTCATTCACTGTTGCCCATTCCAACACTGGTACCCAAACTGCTATTTTTAGTAATTTCTTGTTGCCATTTTCAACAAGTTTCCCACCAGTCCTTAACGTGGGAGGCTTCTTTGAGAGGGGTGAAAATAATATTTTCTCAAATGGAAAAATCATGAATAGAAAAATAAACCTCTAGCAGATTTAACCATTTATCGACGACATTTGCATCTATCTGACCCTTGAATATGGGGATTTCAAAATTAACTTGTACCTTAAACGATGTGGCATTTCCAGAGTAGTTATTGGAAGTTGATGCGTCGCCCCTAGGTAGCCGCTAAAGGATATGGGCAAAGCTATCCATCAGCTTGTTCCTTTGTTGCTGGAGGGCTTCTTCGAGCAAGATTTTGATAGGAGCTCCTGCCCCCTCATCTTTCTTTTCATCCACCATGGGAGTCCGTCGGGATTTGCGAGGCGGTCTTGCAAAGGTTCGACCAATTTAATCCCTAACTCCTTATAACCTAACCTTGTTGGGGACATGAAAAGAAAAGTAGAGAAAAGATAGACCCCTCTGATACCACTAGTCAGGATTTAAACAAGAACACAACAAATTAGAGAGATAACCATAAACATAGAGATGCAATAGAAATAATACTTCATTTCATTAATGTAAAATACTGGAATATGCTTACAAACAACAATGGAAATAAACTAGCTAAGGCGATGGTAGCTTATCTCTAAGAAGAGATGTGGCAGCTACATGCTTCTGAATTATGTTACAATGAGGATCGAAGGCCTATTTATTGTTGAGAAACAATGGAAAACCCTAAACATCCAAAAACCTAACCCTAGAAGATGAAACGCCAAATTGTGGGCCCTGTTTGGGTAAATAGGTACAACAACTTCCTGAGATCATAACTTTGGCATACGATCTCCATTTGATGTGCACAATTTATCGTTAGAAAGATCTATCCGAGAACTACAACTTTGAGAAGAGAAAAATCGGTCCATGGACCTATGTTGCTCCCACTTTTCCAAAAAATCGTTGTTTAGGGCCTCAAAACGGCTCCAGAAGTTCAGGACCTAAAAAACTACTAAAAATAGTAAACTGGGCTATAATTAAGGAAACTGAAAAGCTTAAAGAAAAAATGGTGGGGGTTCAAGTGGACTTGGTAGGTGGCCACCAATATCCACCTGGATCACTTCTAGATCCTGACTGATGGTGGTGGGGGTTGACACATTGATGGGTATCTTATTTTGTCTCAGGTGGTGTTTTTTCCTTGAATACACACAAGATGGACCTAGATCCATCATCCCCCACTGGTGTGGTGTTATTCTGGGATTGGGTATATATTTTGACTAAATTTGAGTTCTCGACAATGAATCAATGCATGAAAACCAATGTTTCACAGAATTGAGGAAGGTGTGGGAAACACCGAGTATGATGGTTTCCTACACATATGTGGCAACTATCACGTGTACATCTCGATCTATTTCTCGGGTTGATGTGTAGGTTAGGATAATGCCTCCTAAATTCCCATAACTTGGTACAATGGTTTATGAAATGGTTTGGTTTTTTGCATAAAGAGAACACAGAGGTATGTTGAGGTGTCACTAATTTTGGTTGCATCCGTGTATGGCAGGAGGTTGGGTGACTAGTGTTGATGAGGTAAATCCCCTCTGCGGACAGAGGCGATCCCTACTAGCCCAAGCCAGGTCTAGCAACAATCAAACAATGCTAACACGCAGGTTCCTAATTGCAAATCATAGGTAAGCAACGAAAGCTTACTTGGATCCCCATGCTAGTGTCGTAGAAGAGTCGATCCTTTGCGCTGGTCGGTCACAATCCCCACGATCCCCGTGAACGGATACTTGCACATACAAAGAACGACACAAATACAAGCATAGAGACCAATAGATGCAACTATATATCAGTCAGAAAGGATATAACTCAAGCATCAACGCGATGAACAACAAGAGTAGAACCATAATGATAGTAATCTATTATTGATAATCAACAAAGAAGAATACAACCATAGTTTTGACGTCGAAATCCTCCTTTGGCTGGGTGATCAGGTGCACATGCCTTGCAAATCTTGTCGGTGATGAGAAACAAGCCCTTCTCTCTCTTTGGTGACAAGAATCTCCTTGCTCCTTGCAACAATCTCTTGGCCTTCAAGAAGTATGATTCTCCTCCTGCTGGAACCAGGACCAAAGCTAACACTATCCTTTACTCTCCCAAAATTCCCTTTTGCAACCATTAGCCTGATCAAGGTAGCAGACCAGGACTTTATAGATCAAGGAAAGGAGATGGGATAGGCTTCATCCTTGCAGGAGATAAGATCAATGACAACATCGATTGAGTTGGATCTATCCTCGCTCGAGTTGGCTTTACCCTCAAAAAGTGTTCTCAGATAGAGTTCATGAGTTGGAAAGAACTTTCCCGAGCCAATTTGTTAAAAACTTTACCAAATTTGGTTGGTGCGGGTACGACACTGAGACAGAGCACCAGTTGGCGCGCCCTCTTTGTTGGATTTCCCCCATTGGCGCGGGCAGTACATTGGGGGACCGCGCCAATGGAAAAAGAGGTTTTTTCAAGGGTCTTTTGCAGAAGATATCTTAGGGGCATGTAAAGTCCATACTTAGAGGAATCTAATGCAAGTGTTTTCAGGTTGTGTCACTTCTCACAGGTCCCATAATGAGTCCTCCAAAGTGCGGGAGAGGGGTAACTAGGACGGTGAGAAACAGTGACAAATTACTGTGTAACAGATGCCCCCTAAAGCATGAAGCTCGAGAGAGAGAGGGGTGAAAATGCTTTACAAGAACATGCGCAACTGAAAACGCTGCCACCGGAGAACCTGCATAGAGAAATACAACTGATATCTCAAATACATGACATATGTGGTATGGGCGCAGCCATCCATAATAGAGTACGTAACAATCTGGATCCAAGGCATGGGCATAGCCATCCAGTGAGGATCAATGAATAGACTCAGGCATGGTCGCATCCATCCAATGAATGAGTCATGTAATAATCATGATAATCCACAAAATCGCAACCTGGACTCTAACAGACAAAAATCCAGGGTCTTGCGCTCCACCTCGACCCAAACAAAAGTACAAGTTCAAGCATGTGAATATAGGAGTTGAAGTCGAACATGCATGAACATCGCCTGATTACCAGCCCATAATGGAAGCTGTTAACAGACGCGAGAGGTACCACCCATAATGACAATGGTCCTCAAGGTACTATAGGTACAATCTACGGCGTGCGAATCAGTGAGCTGGCGTCGAACACCCGTAGAATCATTCAATCGGAGGTCAATGATGAAAACCTCGCGTCGAACACGAAGAACCTGCCATTGAGGCATGCAGGCTCCAAGGCACCGGAAGGGAGTCTCTAGATCAACTTCCTGGATAATGAGCTGAAGTCGACAGGAAGTGACCTTGATCGAAGGTGGGCCATAGTGTTTCCCACATCATCGACACGAGACAAAAGGAGAATGTTGTGGTGAATCAGAATCATGTGAGATAGCAGAGGGAGGTTGTTATTCTGCAGAGGCCAACTTCTCTTGAACATATCGGCGGCACGACAGTGGATTTGGCAGTATTTGACATCAAGGGATCAAAGGTCATAGTGACAAGGCAATGAGCAGATGAGAGGTCAAATAGGATTACCCAAACCCATGGAGGCAAGTGAAAAACGAGATGAGATGTCCCCACCCAGACACGAATGCAACAAGTTCCATGTTCAAGAGCGATATACTGCCGACACGACAATAATTATGGTTCCATTTTTCCCCACCATTTCTGGCGAGTACCCCAGTTTATTTTTAACAAGCTTGACGGGGATAGCATATGCTTGTAGGGCGTAATTTCGACGGAATTCGATGTCATCAAATTTTAATGAGTTTGACAAAGGAAAAACTCGGCGTCTTTTCATGTTTAGAGAGTTTGAAAAGACAACAGAAAAGAAAACTCCAGGGGGGTCCTTTTTCGTAAATTTGTGTCTCTCGAGCCCGAAAAAGTATAAAACAATGCTCGAAAGAACCGCCTGATCATCCTGACCGAGGAGTACATTTCATGTGTAGTGGCATCGACCTGAAAAAGTAAAAAAGCGATCGATATCACGTCGTTTCGTAACCGTTCATGAACCTGAAACGACAAAGGCCTGACAATCTTTTTGTTTTTTAAACGGTCGGAAAAGAGTTTTAAAGATGACCGCCTCTTAATTCCGTTTAACGAGTCAAGAGGACAAACTCGGCAATCTTTTCGTCTTTAAATGGTCGGAAAAGAGCTAAAATTAGACCTGAGTCTGAAAATGTGTAAAATATGACTTGTTTCATTGCCCAAGTCGCACAAACACCTGTCTCTACATAAGAAACGGGGTAAAAACCATTTTTGACACGAATATATTCATAAAAATACTCATGCAATGACATTTTTGACCTATGGTGGGAAAAAAAGTGTTATAAAATGGGTGAAATAGTAAAAATAAAAATTACTTTTCACTTTTTACCTTTGAGAGTGACATTTTGGGGTTTTTGTGTGCAATCTTCAAGCGCTGATTGCGACAGATCCGAGGAACCATTCGAAGCGCCGTTTGAACCAGGTAAGCGGCCTCTCCTTTTGCTCCATTTTTATACCATTTTTTCTGCATTTCATCCACTGATTGATCCTCTGCAAGGGGATTTTTAAAAATTAGGGTTGCGCCCATTGGCGTGGGTTTCTGGCTCGGGACCGCGCCAATGGGATTATTTCCCTAAAGGGGTCACGCCATTGGCACGACTATTTCTAAAATAGTCGCGCCAACCGTGCGACCTAAATTTTTACATAAATTTTGCCACTGTTTTTTAAAAATTTTCCTGGATTGGGAATCTACCAGGGATCTAACAATGAAGTTTTCTACTTTGTGAGTGCAGGAAGACCGTCAAAATGGTTGTGGAGTGGAAGGAAAGAGAGCATGATGCCATTGATTCTTTGGCATTGGAGGATGAGGCCTGCATGGATGCTTTGAGGGACTGTGGCCTCAAAAAGTTCTTCCTTACCTCCTACCTACGTGCTCAGCCTGAGCTGTTACAGTTTATCATGGATGCTTGGGATGTGGATGACCAAGTGTTCTGCCTGCGGGACCAAACATTAGAGCTAGATGTCTCTGATGTGTACTTTATTACTGGACTGTCGCGAAGAGGGGCGAGGCCCATCTTGACTGGGAGCAGGCCTTCCGAGGAAAAGATGGGTGAGGTGATGGACCGGGTATGTACGGGGGCACAGTTCGGATCGAACAGCGCTAAGGTGGATATTGCCACCATACCAGACTTAGTCCTTAGAGTTGTATTATTCACCATCACATGTACAGCAGGGGTACAGGCGCCCCATGAGGCTAGCAAGAACCACTTGTTGTTAGCGACTGACTGCCTCAACCCTACTCTGTTCGACTGGGCCACAGCTGTGACCACCAACATTAAAAGGCAGCTTACAAAGTGTAAGCATGGAGGAGTCAAGAAGTTTGGGTATGGTTCCATTGTAGTCTCGTTCTTCCTAGAGTGAATACCTATTTTCCAGATCCAGGGAGCAGTAGTGGCAGATCCATTGCCACGGGAGCCTAGGATGGCTCGATGGGCAGCATTGATGCCCAGAGGAGGAGGGGGCTAGCAGATGGCCTGGAGGCCCGAGTTCTTCATATGGCTCCAGTGCCAGTTGATCGTTTTGGAGGATTGGCCCTATGCGGGCACCAACTTTACTGGAGACCCGGATCTCCCATTGCCTGAGGGAGAAGACTGGGACGAGGAGCTGGGTAAGAACTCTTGTGTTTCGATGTTTTTATGTATTTGATTTTTTTTGTAATACATGCATGTTCTGATGACAGTTGTATGTATATGCAGATGTTGGCCCGAAGCGACCAGCTGGTTTGTCTCCCATAGCACGGAGGGTACAGCCCGCAGCCGATCCTCAGATAGAGTGTGCCGTGGGGGAAGAGCTCGTACATAACCTCCAGGGACTCACTCGAGGGATTCCAAACTATACTAGATTGGCGGATGTGCCCTTTGCCTACCAGAGGCACACTGTGGGTGTCCCTACCCGTATCCATCATCTACTAAGATGTTTGGTGCATGCGGTGACGTGCTATCATGAGCACCACCGTGATTAGACTCCTAGGTTTCTTTTCGTGCATATTTTTTGGGTGTCTCAGGATGTATCAGGATGACATGTATTATTTTTTGACTTATGTGATGCACGCAGTGCAAACACTATGACATATATACAGATATACATATGCTTATGGTTTTATCCTATTGTGTCTTATATGATTTCATGTATGATGTTTTATCTATTACGCAAATGTCTATCTAATACATGATTGGCCAATGCATCAGTTAATGTGTTTAATTGTCTTGGAATATGCTGATATGTGATGAAATCAAAATTCCTTTCTAACAATCTCACACGTAAATACAACCTTAGGATATGATGGTCTCTGACGGAATATCGCCCGTTGAGCTGGTGGACGACAAGTTGGGAGTCTAGGTTCACCACCAATGCACGAATGCCGAGATTAACTGCCTCGGCTAGTAGTTCAATTACAACACTATATTCGGCAACATTGTTGGTGGTACGACCCAAACACACGACTTGAAGATCTATCAACTCGCCATGAGGATCATAGATCGCCCATGCCGCAGAGGACAAGTTACGAGTACTACGGCAGGCGCCATCAGCGAAACCAACGTAAGGTGCAACAGACATCTGCACAAGAAGCGAAAGACACAATAAGCGGCAATCTCGCCGTCATACCAAAAAGACAAACACACACACACAACACACGTATGTACAAATCAAAGTGCATGGGATTTATGCATAGTACTTTTTCAAGTACAGCCCATTTCGGGGCTTCTCGAGGGGGTTCCCTTCATAGTCGATTAGCTCATAGGCTCCTTTTTGCAAAACTTTCTTGACGATATAGGGACCTAGCCACATAGGCTCGAGTTTTCCTGCCCCCAGCTTATCGTTAGCTTGATCGTAAAGCAGGACTAGGTCTCCCTCAACAAAAGAACGCGGATGGACGTTGTGATCGAAGTGAGTTTTCACTCTCTTCTTTTGCGCTTCGATGGCTAAAGCGGCTAATCGACGAGTCTCGTCTAGCCATTCCAAGTAAAGGAGGCGTTCTTCTACTGGAGTAGTGTTGGGAAGCAGTTCGACGGCTAATTTCAGTGAAGGAATCTCACACTCGATTGGAAGGGTAGCCTCCAGCCCATAAACAAGTTGGAATGGGGTGAAACCGGTGGCATCCTTCACAGAGGTTCGGTAGGCCCATAAGGCAGGGAACAACATCAAATGCCAGTTGGACTTATGCATGCCAACAGTGCGTTGAAGCATCGTAACTAAAATCTTGTTGACGGCCTCAACTTGGCCATTGGCCTGAGGATAGTATGGAGTCGAGCTATCATGCCGTAAGCCTAGCTGGGTTGTTAATTCCACCATCATATGATTACGGAAATGTTTCCCATGATCAGTGACGATGGCTTGGGGGACGCCGAACCGTGAGATG
>Ga0181464_1000790_pt1 | contig 14808 bp, 13 predicted proteins | sample InSIn2gowninarea_FD_119074 | JGI IMG/M metagenome (GOLD analysis project Ga0181464, IMG submission 119074) | Clean room microbial communities from NASA Spacecraft Assembly Facility at Jet Propulsion Laboratory, Pasadena, California, USA -... ...
GATGGTTGGTAGGGAGGCTCCGCAACGAAGCTAAGGCAAAATTTTGGAGGGTGGTTGTATCCGCTACAACAGGTACCAACAATTCAGTTATGACAAACATGGAAGAACAACCACCAAATATTAACCCCCCTTCCCACTGCACCCCCTTCCAAATTTAATCCCCCCCCCCATTTAAAAAAAAAAAATTATGTGACCCACTTTTATAAAGAAATGAAAGTCACTTTTACAATGGTACTTTATGAGCTACCCACTAAATTGTAACTTAATAAAAGATAAAGAGACTTTAGAATTATAAGTGACTCGCTTTTTATAATGGGTGAAAACACTTTTACATAAAGTAACTTTAAAACATAAGTTACATATGTTTTTTGAAAAAGTAACTCAACAAAAAGAAAGACTTGAACCCAAAACCTCTATTCTCATAAAGTAACTTTGGACCAAGTGAGCTAATTTAAAAAGTCAGTAATTTAAGTATTAGGGGTTTACGCAGTGCATTATATTAGATATCATTTTTTGGGATTCAACTGCATTATGTAAGTCATTAACGTATGACCATTTCCATGAGAGGTAGTCGTAACTGACTAATTTCTCATGATTTTTGAATTGTTCACTTAGCACTCATTGCATCGGGTGATGCTCACAGGGGTGAAGAAGTGGGATTGAAACTAGTGGAATGAATCACATAGCGTCAATCGTCACTTCCGAGGCTTGCATTTAGAGATACATCATTAAATAGCCCCGGAACACATAATCGTCACATAATAGCGTCAATCGTCACTTGAGGGAGAACACCTCAATGTAGCGGACCTTTCCCTTGCTTAAGCATTTTTGACATCGCTCCCACGGTTCCTTGTAGCTTAAGCATAATTTCTTCCTTTTCGGTGCGCTCCAAGTCTCATCATCCAACCTGTCTTTCCTAGCCCACTCTCTCTGAAATGGCCACTTATCTCTGTTCTTTTGAGGGATGAGTGGCTGGATGGAAACCTAGCTTTAGGTACTACATCTTCCATGTCTGGCGTCCTAGTGATGGCATCTTGTAAAGTAGTGGGTTTGAAGACCTTGACCCAACCACGTAGGGGTTCAGATAAACTTATGTGAAGAGCATGATCAACCTCTGTTCAGATATGTCTATCACCATAACAGCTACTCGCTCTAATTTTGAAACATCGACATCTGGTATTTCAGTCTAGTTGAGCTATGTTAGCTCCTTGAAGAAAATCCTTCTTGTCAAATTGATCAATCAACCTTTGTGTGATGTCCAAATAAGAAGTAATGTTGGAATGTCCCAGGGTGACCAATACGTGGTACCACCATTCATAAGCTTCCCCTTCCAAATGCAAGGTAGTGAATTTGATGGCCTTTGCTTCCAACATTGGGTTAAGTTGCAAGTAAGTGTCTATTATTGTACCCAAGACAGAGCCAAGTATTTGGATGACCCATTGAAGGAGGGGATGGATAGTTTCCCAACCTTGCATAAATCATTGTTCTGATGTGTGCCCCTATTATGATCACTAGGCCTATTTATGTATTTAATGTTACTGAACTTTGTAAAGGTCATAGTTGTTTGAACATCCTCTCCTAGTGACACATACTCTTGGAAATATTTTGAAAAATCTTTGTTCTATTATGTAGGTCATTGGTTTACCACTCCCTGACCATCTAAAAACTTTGGTAGTAGAGGTTTAGGGATCCTCCTACTAGTTGTCCCTATGCTAGTTTGTGTAGGGATGTTAAAAGAACCAGGATTATGGTTGTTGTTTCCATCTCCCAAACTTTGGCTGCCTCCATTAGATCCATTAGCACCATTGTTACCCACATTACTCAGATTTGCCAAAATCTAGGTAAGAAAATGGGCCATTTGTTGTTGCCCTTGTGCCATATATTGAGCCATTTGTTGTTACCCTCTTGCTAGTTCCCCCAAGATGTCTAATGGGTTAATATTTGGTGGTTGTTCTTCCATGTTTGTCATAACTGAATTGTTGGTACCTGTTGTAGCGGATACAACCACCCTCCAAAATTTTGCCTTAGCTTCGTTGCGGAGCCTCCCTACCAACCATCCTTAGCAGCATGTCTTGCACTGTCAAGTACATAGGCTTCAGCCGAGTTTCAATGACCTACCAGCCTGTGTCTGTCAACTTGTTTGTCTCCAACCCGCAGGCTTTCATTCCAGACTTAGACAATTTTATGGCAAAGATGCTCCCCCTGAAAATTGCGCAATTCTAAAGGGGAACCAGCGTTCCCTCCAAAAATTGCGCAATCCTGCTAGGCTGCACGCTGGGCTCCAGAAATGCACAATTCAGCCAGGCAACCTTCCGCTTGAAAATTGCATAGTGCAACCCAACACCGAGCTTCAGCTCAGGAATTGCGCAATTCTGACTAACAACCAGGGCTTCAGTGTAAAAATTGTGCAATGCATGAGAGACAGCCAATCTTGCTCAGCCTAGACATTGCGTAAATCTCATCCCCAGTCTTGCAGGGTGTTGCATGTGTTGATAGGGTGACCAGTTCCCTCCAAGTCAGAGCAAGGTTGATTTGCATGCATGGCCTACTTTTCCCAAAAAAGCAAAGAAAGCAAAGAATCCCTAGATTTTAGGGATCTATTTTAGCAGTTGGAGGTTACATGCAAAGATCGTTTTAGAAACCTCCCGCCAAGTGTCGTTTTTCCCTAGACTTTTAGCATGCGCGTCATAACCTCGATCTTATTAAAACTCATTTGTCGGACGCTGCAAAGCTCATTCCTCACATCGATCTTGCAGCTTTGACATCCCACATCGCATCTAAGAGTCTTTGGCACATTCAGCTCGGCTTTTTCAAGGTAAGTCTGCTTCTCATGTCTTGTGCTATGTTTCTGTCGCTTTTTGTATTTCGCTTTGTGTAAGTGTTGTCTACTTGATTTCAATGAACGCTTACTATCGTTTTGATGCATGTTAGCTTGTAGAAGCATTGTTTCAGTTTTTCTTTGCATATCATTGTTGTCGCATGCATGACACTGTTTTTGCACTAACGGTAATCGTCGTGACGACTCGCTTCATATGCATGCATGCTTTCCTGCTTTCTGAATCCTGCACTTACTGCTTGCATGCATGATAATTCACTCTTGTTTGCACTCAACTTCACCATGCATTCAAACTTCTCATGTTTCCAGCCACAGGTCAATGGGTCCAGGCTGCCTTGGCCCAGACCCTACCTTGCCCAACTAGCTAATGCGCAATCTCCCAGCCTCCCGATGAAAATTGTGCAATCTTCACAGTCAATCTATTATGAATTAATTCATAACAAGTAAATAAATAAAATATTTGTAAATAATCAAATATTGGTTATGTTAAATATTCATTAAGTTAAGTGAAAAGGCATGTCTAAAAGACATGCCCAATCACGAAAGGGCAGCTGCTTAGGTATATATGCGGGTCTTCATTGTAACATTTGATCATCACTGGTATATATATATAAAATAAATTATTACCTCAAATACCTCTGTGTATTTTTACTTCAAGTCAACAAGCTATCAGTTTTGATGCTTCATTAGTATCAAAGCCATGGCACACAATATAATCATGTGGGTCTTTGAACGTTGTTTGTTGCACAATGTGCCATTACGTTCACGTCCTAATTGCGTTGAGCAATTTAATAAAATTCAAGAAGTATTTCAGCAATTAGAAAAATCATGTGCAGAAGTTAAAGCATGTCGAAAGGAAATTGATAGTAAGGAAGATGATAACAACAGTAAAGAAACAAAAGATGATGAAGCAGTGGATGATTATAATGTTCACTATTATGATGAAGGCATATAAAGGCCATCAAGTGCTTCGTTGATACCTGCAAGCCCAAGACCTGTTGTTCCTATTGTATCCATTCAAACTGTTCCATTGTTGTCACAGTTTGTCAATGCATCAGGAAGACTAGGAGTTGGAGATTCTATGGCTTCAAATAGCATGTTGTTGTCTCAAAGTTCACAGGTGCCTCCATCATACAAAATGGTTGTTGTTGGAAAGAATAAGAGTACTTACGCTGGGCATGTTCCTCTTTCGATCTCGAGTGCTAACAGTCTGGCAGCGGCAAGTCCCTCTCAAGGTTCCACTGCTTCACATTCTAGCGATTTTATGCAGAACTCTCTTTCATCTTTTGTGTTACCTCCATGTACAATTCCAAGTTCTCCTCAATCAAGTCATAGGATGGACATGCATAATGAATATTCCTCAGGTCGGACAAGTTGTGATGCCTCGCCCTCTTCATCTGGGGCTATTGGATCATATATTCACACATCACAATTATCTTTCTTGATTGGCGCTGAAAAAGAGCAACGTATTTGTGGTGCTGCTAATCAGAGTGAGCGTCCTATGGGCTTCACTTTTGGCTCAGTAACTCCTGAGATGCTAAATCGGCAAAGATCTCATGGGCACACACTAGATGTTAAAGATTCCAATTCTCTTGTACAAGAAAAATCTTTCAGAGTGGACCAGCTTGATCATCAACCAAGTTTATTGGATCAGCATATACATCAGCGACCACAGAGAGGGAAGAATCTAAAAGCTTTCCAAGTTCATTCTGAGCTTGATGATCATGATATCAGAGTCCAGCAAGCCACAACGAATGATCTTGGTATGCAGGGACCCCCGATGCATGTATATACATCTACTGATGTCAGGCAAGTTAGTCCTATCATGTAAGAAGAATTTCCTCATCTCGACATCATCAATGATTTGCTTGATGACGAACATTATCGAGGCAAAGGCCTTAGTGCAATGCTGCAGCATCTAGGTGGGCAGCGTTTAAATCGATGCATTCCTTTTCCTGGGCTTGAAAGGAGGAAATCAAAGAAAACTTCAAATAGAGAACTGGGCAAAGACGTTGATGATGGTAAAATTGTAGCATTTGAGGAAGTCAAGAAGGATATTAATGTGTTAACAAAAGAGCAACAGATGGAAGTTGTAATGAGTGATGCTCCAGAGTTAGTGGGACTGCTATCAGAATTTAAGAATGGACTTGATAACTTGAAAATTGTTCAGGTTCTACTGCAGAAGGTGAAAGGTAACAAAAATGTAACCAAAGAAGGCATTAACTATCTAGAGGTGAAGCAGTTGTTGTTGATGTGCTATTGCCAATCCATTGTTTTCTACTTTCTTTTAAAAGCATAAGGTCGTTATGTCCGAGATCATCCTGTGATTGCTCGTCTTGTGGAGATACGAGATTTGTTGGATAAGATTCGACCCATTGACAATGGATTTGAGAATTAGTTTGAAAGATACTCAAGGAAGACAACATTGATTCAATTGAGGGGTGCTGCAACAAAATCTTTTGTGGACTTTATCTCGGCTAAGGATTTTATGTCAAATTTCAAGACAAGTGTGGTTAAAGCCAAGTCAGATCAGTGTGTGAAGGATGGTGAAGATAGAAATAAATCATTGACAGGTTTAGCCTTGGATGTTAATAATGTGGGAAAATTGATCAATGCGGATGAGGCAAAAGAATTGGTTAGAGCTGAAAGTAAAGGAATGCTCAAAGAAAGAGCAAAGCTTGAAGCTTACATGAAGTACTTGAAAAGACTGGGAATGAATTTCACGAAGATAACTTGCTTTCAGACTTCGTTACTGTGTGTTATTTTAGAATATTGGTGTCATCACTGTAACACAAAGAAAGGACCCTTGATGAGATGTTTGTTTGAGGAAACTGTGGACATTCTCATGGATGCTGCAGCCTATGCCGAGAGCAATGCTCTCAAGGATGTTTCCGAGAACATCTTGGTTTTCTGTTTTTCAATATTTTCTGTAATGTCTGTCAAAAGCAATTCCTTCAGCACCCACAGCACTGTTCCATAAGAACTAAAATGGTATACAACTTCTACAGCTCAACCATCAAGATCGAACTCAAAAGTTGAGTAAAAAAATATTTCAAATGGTTTCAAGAACCTCAATGGCTTCAACGAAGTCTAGTTTCAAGCTTGATCGAATCAAAGAATCATCAAGGGAAATTCTCACTAAAATTTCAGACTTAAGACTTCGTTTCTTTCGCTCTAGGTTTCACAATTTGGAAAAGTGAAGAGCATTAGCACTAGATCGGTGGTTGATTTCATAAATTTCTGCATAAATCCCCTAACTAGCATGAGGAACGTTGCAGCGGAAGTTCCAAGATTCTGCAAATGTTTCTTTTCAAAGAGTGTTATAGACAAATATACAAGGGTTGAAAACCATGGAACTAGTGTGGGAAAATTTAGAAAGCCAAAATTGTTTAAACAATCCCACCTTCCTGTGACTGGGTGCATGGATCCCAAGAGTATTAACAGTTTGAACAGATATAAAAATATAGAACAAATTAAAGCAATTGTTAATGAAAACATTCAGGGTTAACGCACGACACTACGATGTCTAAAACTGTGGGCTAAAAGGCGAGGGTTTCTATGGCATTGGCCTCCACACTGATGATCAATGTCACAAGGAGCGCAATGAGGAAGAACATGGCCACATTGGGCCCATACGCTGCACACAAACTGCCCATACACTACACAGTGAAGAATTGTGTAGGCCTGTGCTCCCTTGTTCGGATAGTCGACGAACCGTCCACCTATACATTCCGTTTAAATGCTACTATCATCTCCCATCAAATGTGGTGTCCCTAGGTCGAAAGACAAGACGTCAAGTACACGGCTCGACAAATACGTTAATATACAATGTCATATTGGGGTTTGACATTATAACAGGCACCACATAATTTCGTTGCACAATAACTATATAATAGCTACAATATAGTAATTTAATTAATTTAATTTAATTATTAAAAAAAATCATAATATATATATATATATTTAAAAAATTATACAAAAAAGGGGAATATTATTAATGAACCACATGACGGGACGAATGCCAAATTATATACAACAAGGTAACTGACACTAAGTGAAGAAAATCAACAGCATTAAAGCTTTGAGGACAAAGGCATGTCTAAGGTAATTTAAATAGTCATTAAATTAAGTGAAAAGGCATGTCTAAGAGACATGCCCAATCACGAAAGGACACCTGCTTAGGTATATATGTGGATTTTCATTGTAACATTTGATCATCACTTGTACATTTTATATATACAATAAATTATTACTTCAAATACCTCTGTGTAATTTTACTTCAAGTCAACACGCTATCAGTTTTGATATTCCACAGTCACACAGGTATGTTGCATGTTAGACATCAAATTTGTTTTGCTGACAGAGTGTTGCTATGTCTCGAGGTACCATAAATGTTTGTCTACCTCTCAACAGTAGAGGTACAATGGCCTCCCAAAGAGCAGGGTCAAAGGACATCGTTGAGAGCGCAACTGGAGATGTAGTTGAGCGAGTGTCTATGAGCTTGCCTATCTATGAAGACATCATGTTGCTCATAGACAAGGATATCAAGATGAAATGGCAGCAGCATCACAAACAGCAGCACAATCAACAGCAGCATAGGGTAGCACACCTGAGCATGACCAAGGTAGGAGGAAGGTTGTTGACAGCGCAGAGGCAGAGCAAAGCTGCAAGTTCAAAGCAATTTCACTTATGATGAAAGCAACTTTGGAGATTGGGACTCAGAGGCCACAGTGCGACAAGAGGATCGTGCAAAGGCAAAGAAAGAAACAAAAGATAGAGGAAAGAAAAAGAGGTGCAGGAGTTGAAACAACTCCTCATGGAAGAATAGGAGTTGCACATAAGAGAGAAGGAAGCGCAACAGGAACAAGTACAGCAGGAGGCACAGCATGCACAAGTTGATGAAACTGTGCCCATACAAGTTATAGACCCATCCCAGCAACTAGCATAGAGCATACAGGGTGAGTAGTGTTGTCGATCACATGCGTAGGTGTTCAAAAACATGGATGTCATTGTACACATGCATGTGATCCCATCCATTGACACACCCACCAAGGCGAAGACAAAGAACCAAGTCCGACTGGAGTTGGACATGTACTTCGACGAGTTGATGCGCATAGCCACTAGCACACACTTGGAGCTCAGTGCAAACATTATGCATCAGTATGTTGCTGGTCCAGCTACACTCAAGACTATGATGCGCATGTTAAGAGACGAGTTTGACAGAGGTACCAAATCAGTGTACCCAGATGCAACGAAGGCAAAAGTTCGCTTTCAACAAGATGTCATCATTGAGCACGCGGACACCATCACGAACTACCAAGCTTGGCATCAATTCGTCACCATTGATCATCGCGAGGATGTCAAAGAGTTGGTCTTCCCACAGCTGTCCGAGTCTTAGTGATAGCTTGCATGGTTTGCTCAAACCTATTTTGTCTCACATGGGTACATGTGCAGATTGTAATGTAACATCTTGTAAAAGTGAAAGACCAAGTGTCGATAGTTGAATGTAACAGTCATGTAGTGGTTGAAAAGTCATGAGGGTAGGTGAAGAGTCACAAAGGGGAATGTCAAGGGTCACCCCACCCTTTGCTATTTATAGAACCTCATAACTCATTGTACAGGCTTTTGGGAGCTAAGCTTCCTATAGGTGTATCTTAGAAAAAGCTTGGAATGTATTGTAACGAGCCTTGGCTTCTCCATAGTGCAGAGCTTAGTATATACCTTTGGAGCAGGCGGCAGTGACGATAACGTTCCATTGTCGGAACTAGTGGTTGGTCATGGTTGTATTGTATGATTGGATCTTTCACTTTTAATATAACAAAGCCAACACATTTCATGCATATGTTGTTATTGTATTTCAATTGTCTTAATTACTCTAATGATGTATATAGTTATTTTCTTATGCATGTATGTATGGACTCCTTCTATATATGTATGTATTAATCTTATTGAGACGTGTTGCTGGTTTAACCATCACTTTGGATCATTGGTTTCCCTGTGTTCCAACTTGTGATGTATCTTCGCTTGTGTGTTCCCTTTCAAGTTGCGTGTTTCCACAGGGTTCTAAGGGGCACGCTCATTCGCCTTTCCATGTGTTAGAACCCTTCATGCACCTTCTTTGGCTTGTTGCGCATGTCACACCCTTGCTACCAACAAGGACATCCCACTTACCTCTGCACGCAACCACGGTCAAGGCAATACCGTACGACTCAATGCTGGGACTCCTACACCAAATGGTCTGAGATCTAGTTGGGACTTCTTACCAGGGAGATTCCCTGACATGTTGGCGGGTCCAGCACCAACAATAGTACCCTTCTTTTTATTGACTATAATGTTTTCCCTATCCTTCAGGAGCATCCACAAATCATATGCTCACAGGCTGGCAGAATGCATAGCTCTAATACCACTATAATATCCCTCTTGGGGAGATTGCCCTTGGGATGCAATTCTGAGCTAGGATTTTCAATAAACACATTAAAGAAATGTATTGCATAACAATATTGCAGTACTCACCAATCTATGAAACAATGATGCTCTTTATGAATACACAAGTAGTATAGTCTAGAACTCAAGCAATAAGTTGATTCCACAAGAAATCATTTATAAAATACGGTTGATTCAACAAGCAATTAATAGACACAACAGTGAATAGTCTCCCAACAGGGATATCAAATCAAACATGGCTTCTAAACTTACAAACTATAGTTGTCCCCTTGCTACCACAAATCATATCAACAGACCTCACTGCTACCTTGCACCCTTATTCACACTTGCTGCCTCGATCATGGCACGTTAGACCACTTCCAGTCTTAAAAAATAGCTTCTCGGCCCTCCACTACCTCAGAGAGTTAGCCCCCAGCCTTGAGTTAGTCCCCAACCTTCCACTGCCTCGGGAAGATATTTATCATCCTTTCGCTGCTTCAGCAAGATAGATTCAGCCCTTCGCTGCCTCTGAAGTGTAGTCTCTAGCCCTTCGCTGCCTCAGAAAAATAGATGTCAGCCCTTCGTTGTTTCAAAAAGGTAGTCTCCAGCCCCTCGTTGCCTCAGAAAAGTAGTCTCTAGCCGTTCACTACCTCAGAAAATAATCTCCAGCCCCTCATTGCCTCAAAAAAGTGGTCTCCATCCCCTCGCTGCCTCAGAAAAGTAGATATCAGTCAGAATTCAGTCTTGTAACAAGAAAATATAAAAGGATTAACTAGGGTAGAATCTTTCACCACCGAAACCAATCAGAAAAAATAGGTCTTAAAACTATCCAAAAGCCTCAGCCCAAAATCAAGAAGAATAACAATCCATGATGATCATATTAACTCTCCTCCCTTATATAGTTTTTCTTTGGGGCTTTTCCCTCCTAATTTCAAATTTGAGTGACTTGCGAGTTTCCTCCATTTGCTCCAATTTAACTTTTATTATCTAATGTTACCTAAGTAACATTAAATAATAATTCCCCCTTTTGAAATGACTACAGCATGGAGGGTTAGATAGGTTACCACGTCCTTCCTTGGGCTATTAATTCAAAGAGGGCATTACATATGAACAGCATTTCTATGCTATCAAAATCATGCAGGACTTGCACCTGACCTTGTCCATACCACTAGGGGGGTTTTGGAACCTGGGATGCAATCACGCTTTTGGTTTTAGAATCACAAATTCAGATATCTTCAATTTAATTGTAAATACATGAGAGGTGTAAGAAAGAATCTCAATCTGCTCTGCTCAAATAACTTTGGGCTTGAGCAAAAATTAAAACGAATGACAGAGATCATAGGATTTGAACGGATGTAAATGTTTGGAGTTGAATCCCTCAAGCTAAAAAAGCAACACAATGAAAGTATGAAGATGATTGTCCTGTGAGACAAATTTGTATTGCATGTGATCAATACATCATTTTTCTTGAATGGTGATGCTGCAAGGTCTACTGTAGAATAACTACCTAGTGTATAAGACAATCAACTACAAAATTACAGGAACCTTGCTGCCTTGTTGTGTTGCCATGTAGGTAATAACTGAAAACATCAATAGCTGTGCCTTGCATTGCTTCTTTTCATAAAGTTTCCATATCATTCAGGAAAATTACCAAACAAACAAAAGCATAGTAGAGGGAATTTAGTGATTTCAAGGGCTAGAAAGTATTTTTATAGTATATGGAATGCTTATGAGTGCCACTTGTTTGTCTGAGTGATTGTCGAAAGATTATGTTTTTTTAATTCCCCAATAAGCATCATATGATAGGAAAGTTAGTCATTAACGGGGACATGCAAGGCAAGTCACTGCAAAAAACCATGTTGGAACAAATTGGGAACCAATGTCCATATCTTCTCCAAAAAACACCCAGATATCTTCTTAGTTTGTTTCTCGATTAAATAAAATAATTACCCATGTTATCAATATAACATTATGGAGCCCTCAAGAAACGCTCTTATAGAGTAGTATTAAAACATAGAATAATCGCACTCACAGATTGACAGCCGAACTCTATTGAGCAGAGATTCTCTGCCTGAAATTAGGAAAAGTCAAAATGCATAAAAAATGAGACAAACAGTGTATTTGTTTCTCTTTCATATATAATCTAATCCAGCATTTAAACTCGAAAAAAACAAAACAAAATATTTGGATTAAATAGGTGTTTTTTGGTATTCTTGCAGCAGAATGCCAGAAAAAGACAAATAACGGTGATATTTCTATCGATTCTCCACTGAATGTGAAGGCAAAAGATACGTTCCATTACAAGCTCATCTGTGCTGCATAATTGTGCATTTGTCATATTGCATTTTGAACTTAGCTGACATTTCAAGTGAAATACAATCTGTCATTCTTACAAAAAAATTACACGAGAACAGTTAAAAATCACCCAAGTGAAACTCTTTCGCAAGTTTTATATTTTCTCCTTTTGCATTTTCTGCTGGGTTCTAAATGTTAGAATTGAAGATTGACAAAATTTTCATTTGACACCCAAGTTACATGGAAACGGATACGGATCCACCAGATCTTATATAAAGCGACGATCCATATACAAAGAAACAACAGATAAAACAAAATAAATATATTTGATTAAATTTTGTCAAATACAAATCCATGAATTGTAAACATTAAGAAATCAGATCGCCAAATATACTTCACTCCTTGCTCTATCAAACTCAGAAATGCAGACTGCCATGAAAAGCTCAGATGGCTATTTTATAGGCAATTTAAGGTTTTCAGGCCACGAGTGGATCCAGATTGGGATCCACAGAAATGCAAATACTAGATCCCTCGTAGGAGAGCTGATAACACGGTTTGAAACATTTCGCCCCTCACATTCTCCAGAGTTACGTATGCATTATCTGTATGGAATGCAGGATTTATCATACAAAGATTAAATATTGCAGTCTACAAGCATGTCTTTTCAGGCATATCTAGAGTGTAAAGGAACCTTATTATGCTCCATGCAATAAGGCCCCGCATCTTCATTGACGAGCACTGATGTTTTTAAAAGTAGAGTGTAAGCATAGAAACCAAACTCCCTTTGAAATCCACAATCTGCAAAGCTAAGACACCTTGAAAATGGATTCGATAACACCAGATTTAAGAGGAGACCATTTCCTTTCTTACACCTATAGTGGGCATTGTATTCTTCAGAACTTATCTCTGCTTCAGATAACATTGCAGCTGTTTTTTCAGTCAAAAAGCTATCACTCATCTAAGAATATCAAATTTCATAGATTGAAGTTCCATAATTGGGATCCTGCATTTTGCAGGGAGAAAGAATATGCCGCAGCTGTGGTTCATGGGAAATTGAGAAACGAATATCCATTATTGAGATGTCACGATACAATAGAATCCAAGAAAAAATTGTTAATCCAAGCATAAATAAAAAAATAAATAAAAAATCCCATGAGTTGTGGGTTCACCAGTGAGAATGACAGGGTACTGAGCCATATACCAGGGTTCCACTCTTATTGTGGCCTGGCCCACCCAAGATGGGTTTCAAAGGGAGGAGTAAGGGTGGTTTTGGTGGAATACATACCCTCAGAGCCAACTGCTAAAACGTAAGTAATCCAGTCTATGGGAAAGGCATGAAACCTAGAACATTAAGCCAACGATTGTTTTGCACAGAACCATTCATATCTCCAGGTAAGGTAAATTTTGTTAGATTTCTATTTAGAATAATCCTGTATTAAAATGGATTCTTCTGCGTTGTCCTGGAAGCCCTGGACGAGACTATATGGTCCAAAGCTTGTGGGCTGGTCTGCTGCTTCAGTGGCTTTTGGTCCTGGCTTATGGATGTTCATAAGTGAACCACACAGGTCTTGAAACTCTTTCAAGTGGAAGCTTATATTTATCCGTGTGCTCGCTGATCTTCATAGTGGAATATGACTCTTCTGAGGACAAACACAATACCCTTCATTGAGGGCCTTGATTTGCAGGACACACAAGCTTATGCATCAAACCTTGGTCCCCACTGTTTTACTCCTCTTCTAGCATATTAACTTCAGTGACAATGTGGCTCAGGCTCCCCAATCTGCCTCTGCATTTTTGGGGATCTGAGTCCTTGGCATCCATTGAAAATACACCAGGGAAGTTCCATTTCTGCTCCTCAGAAACCAGCAACAGACAGATATCCCTGCATATGGGATTTGGTAAAACATTTTAAGAAAGGGTGTTTTCTTAGTTTCATCTTGCTATATATTGCCCAATGGGTATAGCTTAGTTTTATCTTGTTGTAAACAGAAACATTTCTATTTCTATAAAAAAAAGTAGATATGTTGCAGTTAATAAAACACCCGTTATGCATTTATTTTAAGGGAATTTTGTTTACGGCAGGCCAAATACCAATAGAAAGCATTATGATGGACATCGGTTCTATGATTTCAACCCTAGTTCAGATGTTGTGCAAAAATTTTGCATTCATTTTTGGATACCAAGATCATTAATATAATCCAGAAAAAGAAATTCAAGAAATAAGAATCAATCTGGTGCTCTTCAATGGCACAGCATCTGCCTTGCAGACGAGAATCTCATACACAACTAAACGAACCCAAACCATGGGGCCACCTAAAGTTAGGATGCGCACACAGTTCACCTGAGGAGACTCGAACCGTCCGCGACGATCGAAGACCATCAACTCTGACCCAGACCCCTTTCAACTGATTTACACGCGTCCTTCAACTGCCCGACCAGATCCTGTAGCTGTTCAACCGTGCAGACAAATTCAAGATTATCCTCAGACGGCGTGGTGGAATCCAGAATTTTAAGCCCCAGAAAATAGAGAAGCTCTTTGCAAGCCTTGTCTTCCGACGCAGATACGCAGTAGTCGAGTCTCCAGTCGACCCCTGTAAGCCGCGCTAGGGAAGAATGGTGAGCACTCCGACACAAAAGTTTTCGTAGTTCCTGCTTATTTTCCATGAATAAGTCGCCCAGAGGCTTCGATGCGGGGTCCGATAAAGCGCAGCGTTGTGTGAGATATAAGAGGAATTGGTGGGAAGAGAGGTCTCTGCGAGCGGCCTCCAAATATATACAGACGAGCCCTGAATAGGTTTGTTTTATGAGGTCAACCGGGATTTCATGGAATGGGGGGGCAGAAAAAGCGGATTCTTCTGTCTGGTGTTGGAGTACGACGGAAAGGGCGGCTCTGGCCATAGCTCTCAAATTCTCTGGAGTTGCACTCAAATTATCATCGCCATTGCAAGAGAATGGTTTGAGAGCGTTTGGGACATCTTCTCTGATCTCCATGGCTCTCCACCATTCATTATCACGCCATTTCTCAATGTGGTTGTATAATGCCCATTTCCGCATCCCAATTTACTGACTCTATTTTGACGAGGAAAGGGGTTTATTTATTTGTTAATTATTTTGATACATCGTGGATTCGAGTTTACCGGCCCTATTACGGAGGACTGGATGACGCCACGCGCCTTATTGTTATTGATTATTAAGAGAGATTGAGTCGGCATCCATATTTACGATTGCAGTGTTCTATAATGAGACTGTTGTTT
>Ga0181464_1000793_pt1 | contig 14794 bp, 12 predicted proteins | sample InSIn2gowninarea_FD_119074 | JGI IMG/M metagenome (GOLD analysis project Ga0181464, IMG submission 119074) | Clean room microbial communities from NASA Spacecraft Assembly Facility at Jet Propulsion Laboratory, Pasadena, California, USA -... ...
ATTCATATAACAACATTCTACACATCATCATAAAATGTAGAATAATATAATACTTTTTCATTCCATTATAACCTAAAAGGAGGATATATTTTTTGTGTTTTATTTTTGCATATCTCAAGTCTATCATAGTAATGGGCTCTTTGTTTGGTTTTGCCATCTTTTTTCAATTCAATAAAACTGCTCTTGGTAAGCCAAAAATAGCCACCCATGTCTTTCTTTGATTTTGCTCATCCTCAAAAATGATAAAGATTTAGTTAGCCATCATTTTGAGATAATACAAAAAATATAATTTTAACAAAAATATAATTTTCTCAAAATTATATATTTTTCTTTAGTTGCATTGAGTTCACAGTATATGAAAAGGGAAGTTCATAGTCATACCAAGTCACTTTGAATGCGAGTTCAACATAATATGAAAAGGGAAGTAATTAGTCATTTCTAGTTGAAAGATAACAAGATATGATAACTAATTGGCTTAGTTGCTTTGAAGTCAAGTTCTTATAGGATGCAATAAAGGAATGACTTGGTTGCTAAGAGATGGATTTCAACATAATGTGAAAATGGAATTCCTTAGTCACTTTAAAATTAATATCATCCTCCATGTGATAACATGTTAATGTTAATAGGCCCAAGTCAAAATCTAAACTAATGCGAGTAAAGAAAGAGGATATCAATTAGGCTAATTTCCATGGACCTATTTAGGACTCCATTGGTTGGATCAAAGTAGGTAGCAAGGAATGGATGTGATAATAGTTTTAACACAATCGTTCTCACTTTACACTCAACTCACTATGACAAGGGTGGTCACACTCACTAGAAACTCAACTTAAGGTGACCACTGGCTAGCTTCTAGTCGCTCTAACTTAAGACTCTACAAGCTCTAATAAAGTGAAAAATAGAGTCCTAAGTGAAAAATAATAGGATGATTGAGGTAATTATAGGCATGTAGATTGGGAAGGGATATGTGTTAGCAATCGAAACATCATCACCCTAAATCAAATGGTGAAGGATCAAATTAGTAGATGACCTTGGGGAAACAAGTATGACTTCAAATTAGTGTGATTGGGTAAGGCATTGGTCACTCCACGTAGATGTTCAACTTGATATGACAACCATAAATGCTTAGTCATGTTCAAGAAGACCTTAAACTCGATACGATAAAGGAAAATAACATGAAAGTCAAATTTAAATATTTTTTCCTCTGAGTTCGGAACTGAAAATCTTTTTGGATTCTAGGTCATGGTGAGAACCAAATTCCACTTTTTAGTTTCTAGAATGAGCACTTGGATTTTAAAGTGAGATTTCAATGATTATCATTCAACAATTGAGTAGGATCGAGTTCCACTCATGTTGACAGTAGGTACTTATAATAAAAAATTAAATGATGGTATTCAACAATTTCATAGAAATTGATTTCCATATCAATATCCAAAATATGCACTTGCCTCTAAGGTGAAAAATACTACCCACTGGTCCAAAATCCTTTTGTGATGAAAAAAAGAATAACAAGTCTAGAGAGGAATTACCTTATGGAACACATTAGGGATGAACTTTCAAGGGTGTTCATTCGCAATGGATACAATTTCTTACTATAATAGCTTCCATGAAATATGAAGGTATAAATTGAATCCCTAACATTTAAAAGGATATTTATATATTATTTCCATATCACATCACAAAAATTAAAGATAAACTCCTTGAAAATCATACCTCTTGATATTTTATTATCTATAAATAATTTTTTTAGATATCTAAACTAATTAATAATTTATAATTCATATGTATATAAATATATAAAACTAAATTAATCTATAAATAATAATATTTTAAGATAAAAAATTACAATTGTTAATAAAATAGACAACAATAAGGCATTGGCCAAGGTAGGCATATTATTTATTCCATTTGTCCTATTCGATAGCGAATTGAAGCACTCTCGATTCAGATAAGAATATCCAACTTGAGCAATGGTTTTATAGCTTTTTTGTTCATCTATGTTGTTCACATCACTGCCAATCATGAATGTACAATTAGGTAGGTTTTGAACAACAAATAAACTTTGCCAAACAAACACAAGAGAAGTCTCAAGTTTCATGATGTGTAATCACTTTGGAAGGTTTTTACTCTAAGGAGTTGTGGCAACGAATTTACAAGCTAAGACTCATAAAAGTTAAAGTGAAATTAAAATATTTAATTCATCATATGTGTCTGATTCAGTTGGATTCAAATCCATAGAAGGACACTAAAACTTTCAATTTCTTTTGCCTCTAGTAATATGAAAATGTTTTGTTGCTATAACTGAAGGAAGTTGATTTCGTGTGGTAGAAAAAGGTTGAAATTATAGAGCTTATCTCTCCCATTTAAATAAATAAATAGTTACCATTTCAAAAAAAGGTGCTGAAAGAAAGGATGAGAAGAACTATGTTGAATCTAATATTATTACAACCCATGATATTCTGAGACACTTTTGGAGTTCTATATCTCTCATGCATTATGGGTTCCCACTAAGGTGACATAGTAAAGCACAATTAAGCTTACATTTGTTATATGAGAATATTGGAGTTTAGCACTAGCTTTACTTTTCATTCTGATTAAGATATGCAAAAATAAAACACAAAAAATATATCCTCCTTTTAGGTTATAATGGAATGAAAAAGTATTATATTATTCTACATTTTATGATGATGTGTAGAATGTTGTTATATGAATAAAACTACATTTTCATTTTCACTTTCCATTCTAACCAAATTCCCTTGTATGCGAGTTTGTAAAGAGGATCACTAGTAGTCCTCTTTATAGAAGTTGAATATTTGTGTCAAAATGTAAATATAGAATGCATCTGAGTTTCCAAAGAAGTCAAAATAGATATTTAGTATACATAGCTAAAGATTTTAGTAATGTTTGAAATATAAATACCAAGTAGAGGTTGCTATTTTAGTTAAAAAGATGTATATACCTGTTTAAGACATGTTTTGTGAAATTTGAATATACTCAACTATGAACTGGTTTGAATTATCGACCCCTTCAAGATTTTATTCTATCCAAAATGTTTTATACGTAATGTGAATATCTCTAGTATTCCATTGTAAATAAGATGTCAAATTTTGTTGAAAAAAAAGCACGAAAAATACTTTAGTAGTGCTTCGCATGTGTTTACAACATATTATGGACTATGCAGTCCACTTTTATTCAAGAAAAGAACTACGATTCTTTGGCATCTAGGTAACTAGTTGTCCATGTTATGCCCTCAATTATTCAGCTCAAGTGTTAAATAGGCCTTCACAGAATGAGAATCACTAAAAGAAAATACCTCACAACACAACCAATAGTATATGACTAGATTTTTATGGCATATACATGCTTCGCCTAAAATACTTTTTGGTTAAGCATGTTCCCGATTTAGTTTTAATACTTTTCACTTCGAATGGATGTCGTAAGTCAACATTTCTTTCTCATGCAATGAACACCATTCAAGAGGTACAAAATTATTTCACAACATAATGAATCTATTGAGATTCTGAATGAATTAGGTGAGGTGGACTGTGAGGTGTGTCAATTTATGCAATAGAACACATATCATTTCCTCGGATGCAGTTAGGGTATTATCAATGAAATATTTGTTTCTAAGCTCTCGAGGTGTTAACATAACAACAAAAGGCTAACATAATAGAGATGACCCTACTCACCCTAGGGCCTACAACCCCTATTAACCCCTTGTTAATCAGTTTAAGTTTCTGAGGGCTTGGTTCATAGGAGTTATCTATATTACCGTAAAAATGACCCACCTACCACCACACATAGCCCGATGGTAGGTCCACCATTTTCCATCACTAATAGGGTTTGTAAATGTCAGGTGTTATTTATAGTAATAAATGTTTGGTGTGTTATTCCTTGATGTAAATGTTGGGCGTTCGCATGTAGTTCGATGGTCGGGTCCACCATTTTTCATCATAAGCAAGGTCCACCTTTTTATTTTTGTTGTAAATACCAAGCATGTTTATATGTTAAACACTTGGTGTTTACCACATCTTCTCTCTCCCATCGAGATTTCAAAAATAGCACACATGTGAATTTGATTTTAGTCTTTACATGCTAGGCGTTTACTATATTTTCTCTATTGCCCAACATTTACTATGTACTAAACATCTGTCATTTACCATTACCCCTCACCCATTGAGATTTCAAACATTTTGCATGTGCGCAATTAGTTTTCTTGGTTACATGCAAAACATTTACCACTATTTCCATCAGGTTCCACATATGCGCATTAATTATTACTTCGCATTAATTACCTAGAGTTAATTATAATTTCTCTATTGATTGGCATTTACTATGTAGTAAATGCTAGGTGATTACTACTTTTCCTTTCTCCTGCCTAGGTCCCACATATGTGCATTAATTATCTTGGTTATACACCTAGCATTTTGTAACAAATGCCTTGAGTTTACCACATATCCTCTCATGCCTCAATTTCCAATAGCCCCACATGTGTGCATTAATTAACTATGTAACATGCCTGGCATTTATTGCATAGTAATCACTAAGAATTGATTACATTTTCTTTATTGCTAGGCATTTACTATGTAGTAAATGCCAGGCATTTACCACTTTTCTCTCTCTCCTCTTGAGATGGTGACAAGTGTCTTTGTCAATTAGGACAAGTGTCCCGATGATATTTATGATTAATGTAAACACCTAGCATTTGTTATGAATATAACAAAAAAGATAAGACCATTTATTTTGTTTCATTTTTATAGTGTGTGGGATTGTAGCAGAGCACGAGCATCAGAGAACAAACTGTCTACACTAGGAATTCATGGAATGGTTTTTTCTTTCTTTCTGTATTTTATAGGTCATTTCTAAATGTTGTTCATTTTTATTTTAGATAATAGTTAGTTAAATTTTGTTAGTTTTCATTTTAGAGAACAATTAGTTAAATGTTGTTAATTTTCATTTTAGAGAATAGTTAGTTAAATGTTGTTAATTATTTTTAAAGAATATAGGTTTACCATGTCGATATTTGCATTCCATGAAATGGTTTTAACCTTTCCTGGAGACTGTAGGGTAGAATTTGGAGATTAATTTTTAGTATTTTTTTAGTTTTACTCTTCATATCAAAACTCTCCAATAAGTTTTATTTACCCAAAACCTTGGCATTTCAAACATTATTTACTAGAAATCCTAGAATTTTGAAACCTCAGCATTTCAAAAAATATTTACTACAAACCCTAGCAGTTAAAAAACTATTCACTAGAAGCCTTAGCATTTTGAAACCCTATCATTTCAAAACCCCAACATTTTGACAAATATATACTGGAAACCTTGGCATTTTGAAACCCTAACATTTTAAAACCCTAACATTTTGAAAACTATTTACTAGAAACCCTAGCATTTTGAAAAATATTTGCTAGAAACCCTTGCATTTTGAAATTTAATTATGTGCCATTCTCCAATATTTATTATTCATCAAGTTTTTTTTATTTCTTTTCAAGTATTTATTCTTTCATTTTTACTATTCTTGCACCTCCTCCTTTGACTCTTCATGCTATAATTGCATAGGATTTTTGAAACCATGCACCATGTAATTATGCAAGACTCTTTAGATCTTGAATTATATTACATCACCGGTAATCTCCTTGAAAACATTCTCCATGTTTTAAATGATGGAATTAGTTTGCATAATGTATGGTTCTTCTCACATTTCTAGTATACTCCACAATCTTTGTGTTGGAGTTATTAGTGAAAACTCACCTCCTAGATATTAATGTATGGTTCTTCTCACCTCTTATCATCTCCATTTTCGGTTTTCTCCTTAGTTTTTGTGTTGGATTTATTAGTGAAAATTCACCACCTAGAGGATAAAACTTGAAGTATGGTTCTTCAAACTAATTTTCATCTCCATTTTTGTTATTTTCCTTAATGTTTTCATTGGAGTTATTAGTGAGAAATCACCTCCTAGATGCTAATGTATGGTTCTTCTCATCATTTTTCATAAACATTTATGGTAATGTACTCAATCTTTGCACTGGAGTTTAGAGCAAAGTGACCTCCTAGAGTTTAATGTATTGTTATTCTCACCACTTTTCATGTCATGTCTATTTATGGTAATATCCTTAATCTTTTCATGCAAATCTTAGTACAATAGAGAGCTATGGTACCTAGAATCATGAAATGAACAACACACTTATGATGAACAACCTGTAGGATCTTATTAGAAATGCTATGACTCCCATTGATCTTTCTGCACTCTATAGTATTCAATCAAAAGGCTGAATTTCCTCAAATTTGGAAGCATCTTGGAGAATGTATAGTTAGAAAAAACTCATCTTTATAAGCATAATAGTAATGCTCATCTTTTGATCTCACAAAGTGAGGTATATAGCTTAAAGATGAAAACCATCATTGTAAATAGCTAATAGATACACCCCTTCAAAAATTATGTAATAATAGTAATAGTGATTAGATGTAGGGGAATAAAACACAAGTGTAACATAGTATTGTGTAAGAGCCTAGGTGTTAAAATTTAGAAATAAATGTAAAAGAATATGTAAGATGTCAGGAATCTAGATAGAAACCATATGTGAAGGAATATGTAAATATTATAAAAGAACATGTAAGCAAAATTATATTTAGCTTCTTCAAGGAGGTTTCCCGTCAAAGAGGCCTACGATATTTATAGTGAAGTTCATATTTCCTTAATCTCATTTTGATTATTGTCTTTCTTTGCTTATTCACTATCAATTATGTATTGTGCGATTAGTTTGTTAATATTTATATTTGTTGTGCAAGGTTAAGGTTTTGCAAAAAGTACCACATTTTTCTTAGCAATTATATTCCCATGGCTTCCAAAGAAGAGACATGCACCACATTCCAAAATAATATGGAATTAGAATCTACATAATAAGTTTTATTGTATTTCATTGATGTTCCATGTCTTTGTCATTTTCTCTTGTTTGGGTAGTATAGTTAAGCATCAACATAAGAATTTATTATCAGGCATGGGCACCAAACTACTCCTAGAGGAGAATTTTGAGGGCAACACTTATAAAATAATAGCCAACATGTAGCAAATTTTGTTAAATACCTCATCTTGCATTACTCATTAGTTTTAGTGGGTACTTAGTGTATGATAAAAAAAATAAGTTGGTTTTAGTGGGCACATATTACAAAGTTACTTGTATGCCCTTCTCCAATATTTATTCTTCATCGAGTATTTTCTATTTCCTTCAAGTATTTCTTCTTTCATTTTTTATGATTCTTGCACTTCCTTCTCTAGCTCTTCATGCTACAACTGTATAGGATTTCTGAAACCATGCACCATGTAACTATGCAAGACTCTTTAGATCTTGAATTACCCTAATCACTAATAATCTCCTTGAAAATATTCTTCATGTTATAAATGATAGAATTCATTTGCATACCTCACAATAATTCCCCTTGCAAAAATATTACATATAAATTTGATTATTGTATGACATTCAATACATACCTGAAAATTCTTCAAAAATCTAATAATAGTTCCAAGGGGAATCTTTTAAAACCTAAATGCAACTATGAACTTTTCTCTATGCTAGCAGGGAAGAAATCCTTTGTCTTTAGCTTCCACATCTCACAACATAGGTATTGTATTTTGAATATACCTTTACATCTCATAACACATATATTGTATTTTGAATATACCTTTACATCTCACAACACAGGTATTGTATTTTAAATATACCTTTACATCTCATAACACAAGTATTGTATTTCAAATTTATACCTTTCTTCTTTATTTTTGCTTGATAATTTCTCCAAATTTACATAGATGTTCATACCTTCTATATATAGTTTTGAAGGAGGATCCAAGAGGATGGTATGTGAATAAGGATACATTGGTGATATATATATATATATATCATCAATGTATCCTTATTGGCATACCATGCTCTTGGATCCTCCTTCAAAACATATAATGACTTCCTAAACTTGGATATGTAGGTAATTGGACCATGAACGAGGACTAGAACTGACATCTTTAACCCTTGAGACAAAGCTGTACATGGAGCTAACTCTCCTGGGATGAGGGCATTTAAGGATAAAGGAATATAATTTATCATATGCATTGCACTTATTGTTGATGTATTCTGTTTGGCTTTCAATACACCTATAATTGAAATGCCAAACTAGATACTTCAATAATAAGCGGAATGCTCTATTCCTTTATACTTAACTTTGCCCTTCTCCCAAGAATGAGCTAGATCCATAGAGAGCTCTATATTGGTTACCACTAAATTTATTCAATACACCAACAACATGGATTGAGAGCTTTGAAGGTACATTGTTTAATGTCTTCCTCAAAATGAAATATTTTGAATTCTCAAGATGGAACTTTCCTTATTCCGAAGACTATGAAGATTGAGATCTACAAGCTAGGTTAAATACCAAATATTTATGTAGAATTTTAATCACTTGAATCATTTTATTCCAAGTTGCATCATGCATACTTATGTTATAATTTGAGTGATTGTATAACACATACAAAGTTTGTGTTATTACAATTTGAGTGATTGGTACTAACATGGTCTGTAGTTTCTTCTATAGATCTATTTTGCATATAGGTCAATCAAATATGTCACAACAAGAAGAATGACTAGTTTAAAATATTCAAGGTTCATGATTTGTAATGGGTAATGAGAGCTTTAACAAATATTTGAGAGCTACAAATGTAATTGGAAAAGAAAAAACATCATTAGCTAGGTGCTGAAACTTCCTTATTATAGTGAGCATAGGCCTCATTACATTTGAGCATGTTTTAGCATAGGGATAATGATGTGTGGTTAGGCCAATTAACTTCATAGTAGTTTTCTCTTGGAAATGTTCAAGAGAAAAAAATCATTGAAACCATTTTGGAGCAACATATGTTTTTGGACTTGGTGATAAGTATAATTTTTTAGCAGTGTGCAAAATATGCACATGTTTGAAACTATTTTTTCTTGATTGCATAGATATCTATAGATGTCTATGAAGGAAGAAGCATCCTCTTTTAGAAAGAGATCATTAGTAGAAATTTACATCAGTACTCAGCATAATTTAGATCATATGTGTTTTGATGAATTACAACATTGCATTCTAGCATATTTTGAGAATCTATTTCAACACTTTAAGGAGAAGAAGGAGAAGGTCTAAAATCTCGAAGATGAACTAAAATCAACAAAAAAATAAATACAAACATTGACCAAAGAGAAAGATAGGTTAAGAGATCATCTTAAAAACATCATAAATAAGGTTGAAGATCTTGAACTTGAACTACTTCGTCTAGGTGGTGACAGAACTGAAAGTGTAAGGAGTTAGATGGGTTGTAGAAGGTTTTTATTGCTATATATTTTAGTAAATTATACGAGTTATAAATTATACTTATCCTATGAAAATGACCTTGAAAATGCTATGTGATGTGCAGGATTGATAATGAAATATTGGGTGAGGTGGAGCATGGGTTTTTGATACATGTATGCAATTTTTGTATGCATTCATATATATGTACAATTTTTGGATACATGTAATTTTTGATATATTTGAATGTTGTGGATTCATTGAATTTATATCTCAATAAATTTTGGATACGTGTATTTTGAATACATTGGCTTTATATCTCGACAGACTCTGGATATGTTGACATTAACTTTATAATTTATGGATTGTATTGTTGATGGTTCAAGATAAAAATACAATATGATTGCATTATTTATTGGATGGTAATAAGCTCATATTGTGGAATATTTAACTTATGTTAATCATATTTAAAGTTTCCTATGTTTGTATAAGCCTTCATCAAATGATAATTGGTTAATGATTGTACATCTAGTGGATCCTTCCTTATGTGTGTACTATAAATTCTCATAGATTAAGGGGGACATTAGAGATGCAAAAATTATTTTGAAAAGAAAAGAGGACATAAAAAAATTTAAATATCTCCCTTGGATGAATCTACTACCATTGATATTGATCAAGCTAGTCCAACATATCCTAAGGATATTGCCTATAACAAGAAGTCTTACTCAATTGAATACTTGAACTTAAAGCCTTGTAAAAGGTATGTGAATAAGAAAGGGCCTAGAAAGCTAATTGAAACCCTTTCTTGAGAGTAAGTAATGGGTATTCTATAAAGTGGTCATTAATTGATTTCCCATGGTTACTTGGAAGAAGGATTCTATGAACTAACACTTGAGAATTTTTTCTCACTAGCAAATAGTTGAAAGCTTTAACTAGTAGCACATACAAACAAGGGGCTAGTGGAAAACCCTACTTTATGGACCTAAAAAAGGCTAATAGTTTTAGTTTAGATGCCATATAAATCTATCATTATTGAGTCATGGTTAAAGAGCATCTATACTAAACTTAATACTCTAAGGCCAAACCCAAGTACTTTGAGCATGACCAAGATGAAGTTCTATTCAATTCTATCATTTGCTTTTTCAAAATTAATCTTTTTGAATAGTGATCCTTGCTCAAAATCTCTAGCCCATTCCATGCCTTCAAGACCTTAATGATATTATTAATAATATATCTATTACAAATGAAACATATTTTCTATGGTTTGATAATCAATGGGTTCAAGGGCCTAAGATGCAAATAGAAATATTTAGTAATAAGTTTATAGCTAATATTTAATAGGGTGATCGAGTGCCAATTAGTGTTAATGTAAAGTTTCTTGGGCTTCAGAATGAACTTAATATTATATACATTACATAAAGAGACTTTCGAACCCAAATCTAGTGCTTCTTGATAGACACATAAGAGATCAAGTTCAACCATATCCTAGAGATCCTTTTAAAAAACACAAATAAATCTATATAAGTTGGAAAACTTTTCATTAGCTATAAAGGAGAGGGCCTACTAAAAATAATCAAGAGAAAGATGATGGTCATAGGTTTCCCTTTGAGAATAGAAATTATTTTCATGCACCACATCATAACATTCCAAAATGGTAGCTTATATCTTCGAATATAATTCTTATGAGGAATAAACTTACAAATATTGTTTGATGCATACATTAGCACTATACGAAGGCTCCATAAGTCTCAAGTTATAATCTACAATGGATTTGAATTAAGAATTTTTCCTCAAGGGTCAAAGATGTTGAAAGAATTCTTTAGAGACTCTATCTCTTATTTTGAGTCAATGGAGCATGGCTTGGACCTTAACAGATTTTGTTTCATATAATTCAACTTTATTAAGCCCATTCTAACAAAGGTTATGTGTTCCTAAAGATGAATACTCATTGATAAGGCTTCAACATGAATAAAAGATTTAGGCAACTCTTACCTAAGAGCATGGTTGGCTTACTTGTGGAGTTGGGCTAACCTAATTCCAAATACCTATAGAATGGATGTGGTTTAAATTATCATATGATTCCACCACTCTATCTAGCTAGTTTCCCTAAAGGTATAAAAGAAAAGGTTTTAGATTCTATAAATATGGGAAATTATGACTAGGTGATGTAGAAATAAAATATGTAAACAAAACTCAGAATGAAAATGCCTAAGTGGTTGCAAGATAGAGCCTAATTTCAAAGGATAAGAACATAATCCAAGATCAGTTTATTATGAATCACCACTACAAGAGGGGAAGAGAGGGAAACATTAATTAAAGAAGAAACAACATGATATGTAAGCATCACTCTAAGTAAACTTTTTAAAATTCTATCATGTCCAATTTTAAAATTGGACAAAGTAAACCGTAGACTCTTGAAAATATTTAGTAGAGAAACAAGCATTATGGTCCACCATTCAAAGTTTTTTTTCCATAAAAATCAATATTCCCTCTCCTCAATGTTACAATGAACAGGGTGACGATACACTTTATCTTTCAACTTTTCAATCATACTAAAATCTCCATAAAGTAGCTAGATTACCTTGGGTAAAGATAAAGTTAACCATCACTACTAAAATTTCCCGTGGCTATGATTGGAAGCATAAATGTTCACAATCACACAAGATTACCCATCAACATAAAAATGTTTCCATACCATCCAGTTGGAGAATCCACCTCTGAAGGCGAATATACCACCTCACCCTAGAGAGTAAATCATGGAATAAAATAGATTACCTAGCCAAAGTAAAGCATATGCACACTGCAAATTAAAATAAAATATTTTGACTTCTTACAAACATAAAAAATCTAACGTACCATATTGGATAGAATCCTTGTCAATCTCACTATGGACAAAATACTTGTAGACTAAATCTGTCAATCCTATGAAATTCAAGGATATAAAAATCATTGAGAAATGTTAGGATTCAAGGTCACCAATATTATTTAATCCAATTCTTAAGAATAGAATCAAAGGGGATACACACAAGGAAATAACCTATTAAGATGTAATTTTCAAGCCATGCTCAGTTTTGACTAAAATCATTCAAAGGAATAACAAGATTCGGAGAAAATTACCTGGAAAACATTGGGGATGAACTTCTAAGGGTGTTTGTTTTTTATTACATTTCTCACTACAATAGCTTCAAAAAAAAATGAAGCTTCAAATTAAGTTGGTTATATTTTAAAGGTTATCTAATCCACCTATAATGGATTAAATGACTCAGAATAGATTAGGATACATAGGAAAGAAATTTCATATACTGTGCAAGAAAAGACGATGTGAATAATTTGGAAATAATTATATTATTTCTTTTTATATGATATAATTATTTTAAAATAAAATATTATAAATTAAATTATTTTTAAATTTAAAAATAAAAATTATTGAAAATTTAAAATATATATTCAACTTTATTGCAGTATATAAATATTTAGTAGTTTTTTTTTTTGCAATTCGATATAAGCAATATTTTCTCAAAATAAATATATATAAAACATCAAAAGGTATTTTCATATATCAAAATAAATATACTATTCTAAATATCTTAAATATATATTTATAAAACATCAAATCTTATTAATCTCAAGGTACATATCACACCATAAAAAATTAAGATAGACTCCTTGAGAATGATACCTATTAATATTTTATAATCTAAAAATATTTATTTAAGATATCTAAACTAATTAATAATTTATAATTCACCTCTCTATGCATATATTTCTATATAACTAAATTTAACTATACTTGATACTATTTTAAAATAAAAAATTACAATTGTTAATAAAATAGACAATAGTAAGGTGTTGGCCAAGGTAGGAATATTGATTTTTTTATTTTCCCTATTCGATTGGGACTTGAGCACTCTCAATTCCTCATAAAAGTTATCTGTAGTGTGTTGTGTTTAGATTTGATCTTACAATGTACACTTTGGCTGTAAGAGTATTTGATCATCAGAGATAGATGTTGAAAATAATCAATGTGTTCTACAATATCGATCATCAAGGTAAAATAACATCGTACACTATCTTTAAATTCAAAGCTAAATTCACATAACAATATCTAGCTTTTACAATGATTTTATAGCTTTCCCATTTATCTATGTTGTCCGCATCCCTGCCAATTAAGAATGTGCCATTTGGTAGAATTGCCATATTTTGAAGAACAGATAAAACTTTGTAAAACTAACACAAGATAAGAATTGAACTTCGTGATGTACAATCAGTTTGGAAGGATTTTCTTCTTAAGAGTTGTGGCAATGACTGTACGAACTAATGTTAAAAATGTAAACTCGACAGATGCGGGGACCACGTGCGAACCAATGCCAGAATGCGTATCATCAGCTTCCCACATCATCGCTCAAAGCTCCCCCGTAGCCTTTGCATTTTATTTTTTAGTCATGGGCATGATGTCATCCTCCACTAAGCCCTCAACCAATGCCATGATTTGAACTCTGCTTGAGCTGATGTCATCCATAGGTCAAGCATCGACCAATGTCACGAAAGCACCCTCCCAGTAGCTGGCATCATCAGCTAAGTCTTACGGCACCTTAACTTTTTGCTTTTAGGTGACATCATCCACCTATCAGCTATCGACCAATGCTGTGAGAGGAACCCCCCCAGCCACTGACATCATTAGTTAACATTCACGATGCCTTTGTATTTCCCTTCGGGCTAATGTCACTACTCCTGCATACGTCATGCCTATGTGATAATGCACTGAGCTCCAGCCAATGCCGTGAAGTAGATTCACCTAGGAGCTTACATCACCAGCTCCTCGCTCTCAGCTAATACCATGGAATCAGCCCCCCTTTCACTTACATCACAAGGAAAGGTTCATGGTGCCTTTGTATTTGGGAAAGCTGCTTACATCACCAAGCGGGACACACGACAATCTTCGATGAGCAAAGCCCTCTCCCAGTAGAGGCATCCACAGGTGGATACGTGGTGACATCTGGCCACTCCACGTGGTGGCATCTGGCCACTCCATGTGGTGGCATCTGACCACTCCATGTGGTGGCATCCAACCACTCCACGTGGTGGCATCCAGCCACAACGGGTTCTCACATGTTGACATCACTAGCATGTACACATGGCAGCTTCTGGCCATAGCTGACATCATCATCTCTGTTGACATCATCAGCAGGATCACACAGCGTAGAAATATAAAGGAGCCCAGACTTCTCCCCTCCCTCTACTTACGTCATTAATGTAGAAGCTTCGGGCCTTGCTATTCTAAGGAGCCGCTTATGTCACAAGCCTGGACACACGATGAACTCTGACTATCATAGGCCTCATAGTATAGAGGCATCACTGCAAGGACATGCAGTGACTTCCGATAGCAGTTGACATTAGCATGTATACTGATGTCACTATGAAGGCTCGAGATAGCCAAAATAACAAAGGATGCCAGATCTTCGACCCCCTCAACATGACATCA
>Ga0181464_1000794_pt1 | contig 14793 bp, 11 predicted proteins | sample InSIn2gowninarea_FD_119074 | JGI IMG/M metagenome (GOLD analysis project Ga0181464, IMG submission 119074) | Clean room microbial communities from NASA Spacecraft Assembly Facility at Jet Propulsion Laboratory, Pasadena, California, USA -... ...
TCTCAACCGTAAGTTTATTTAAAGCAGGGATTTCTGCAGTCGGCGTTTTCGCGTCTGGCAACAGGCTATATCCCCATTGGATTGCCCATAAATCATAATCTCCAATACGTGGATAGATTCCTTTTTTAGATATATGATCTTCCGGCTGTGCAACATAGTTGAAACGTGCATAATCCATAATAGACGGGGTATGACCATTGGCTTCAACAAATGCCTTATCTCTTAATTTCTCAACCGGAACTGTCGAGCTTGAACCATAGTTATGTCTTAAACCCAAGGTATGTCCCACTTCGTGAGAAGACACAAAACGGATCAAGTCACCCATAAGTTCATCGCTGAATTCCATTTTGCGTGCTCTTGGATCGATTGCAGCAGTTTGGATCATGTACCAGTCGTGAACAAGCTTCATAACGTTGTGGTACCAGTTGATGTGGCTCTCCATAATCTCACCGCTACGTGGGTCAGAGGTACTTGGTCCACTTGCATTAGAGATTTCAGAAGGTTTATAGACAATTGCAGAGTGCGTCGCATCATCTAAACTCCAGGTAGAGTCTTGTTTTGCTGTTGGCGCCTCTTTGGCCATGATTGCATTTTTGAATCCAGCTTTCTCAAAAGCCTTCTCCCAATCGTTAACCCCAGCCTTTAAGTACGGAATCCACTTTTTAGGTGTTGCCGGGTCAATGTAGAATACAATCGGTTTGATGGGCTCAACGAGCTCACCACGTTTGTATTTCGCCATATCTGCAGGCTTTGGCTCTAATCTCCAGCGTTTGATCAATTCTACTTCTTTCACACCCTGTGGGTTCAGATCGAAGTCGGTATAACCTACAGCAAAGTAGCCTACACGTGGATCAAAGAAACGTGGCTTCATAGGCACTTTAGGCAAGATTACCAAAGATGTGTTCAATTCCACAGTTGACGAGCCTGATGGAGCACTTGAAGCCATACTTGCTGGTGAAGAAGCTCCAAACGGAGAAGGTGCAGCAGTTAAGCTGTATGTTTTTACAGTATTGATCTCTACGTTCATCGGGAAGCTGCGTACCGATTGGATATAGCTGCGATCTGTTTGCTGCGAACCCAATCTGAAACGAGTTTTTGCTGCAGGAGAACTGAAGTTGAAGATTTCATTATCTGTATTGATATAATCTGTCATATCAATAACGCTACCTTTTTTATCAGGTGCATAGGCTGCAATTGGGAATGCGGCTGCGATGGCCTGAACGTTTGAGTTTCTCAAAGACTGGTACATTGCTGTTGTACTATCAGGACCATACGTTCTGAAAGATACTTTGCGCATGAAAATTTTGTTGTTTGGACCTTTTTCGAAACGTATAACACTGCTTCCAATCTGATCACCGGCATATCCCGAAGCAGATCTAACTTCTGCACCTGCCTTTGAGATGCGGCTTACAACAAGTATATCCCTTCCTAAGGTAGAATCAGCGATCTCGAAGAAGAATTTATCATCCAGCGAGTGCGTGGTGATCATTCCCCTGCGGGTGATCGCTTTTGACGTGATTACGGATGCATAAGGCTTTGGTTCAGCTTTTTTCGGATTGCTGATGGCTCCGGGCATTCTTTTGGTGGTATCTGCTTTATCGGGCAGCGTAGTAGGTCTGGTCTGCGCTTGGGCGACTGATACCCCGGCAACAGCCAGAAGAGAAAAAAGTAAGGTTCTTTTCATTTATCTGATTGTTTCTTAAGCGGTAAATATAAGTGAAACAACCATCTGAAAGCCGCCAGCCCATATAACTTTACAGTTACAATAAGTCAGCCTCAACTTTTAACAGAATGCTTTAATGATCAATGCGTCATTTTGAAGATCAATTCCTTTAGCAGTTCGCCATCCGTCGTGTTTCCTGTGCTGTCCACGCCCTTGCTCTTCAAATCATATTCTCTAAGGAGGCTGATGATGTCGAAAACCTTGTTGAGGTTGTAGTTCCTCGCCGCCATCTCATAATCTTTAATGAAGAACGGACTTACGCCCAATTCCTTTGCGGCATCATTCTTATTTGGCAAATAATGGTATTTGAGCACCTTTGAAAAATAGCCATTTAGGTTGGCAAGCACCATGATCATCGGATTGCTTTTCGGGTTGTCAGCAAAGTAGTTGATGATCTGGTTGCATTTAAAGCTGTTGCGTGTTACAATCGCTTTCTGCAGTTCGAAGACATTGTATTCTTTACTGATCCCAATGTTCTTCTGCACCAGGTCGGTGTCTATGGTGGTTGATTTTGTGATATTCAGCAGCAGCTTGTCGACCTCATTTGCAATCTTGGACAGATCTGCACCAAGATACTCGGCCATCAACGCCGCAGCCTGTGGAGCAATCTTGTAGGCTTTCTCTGAAACCAGGTCTTCTATCCATTGCGCAAGCTTGTAGTCACGCACAACATCCGACTGAAAAACGACCCCTGATTTAGATATCGCTTTAAAGATCTTTTTGCGCTTATCGAAGTTTGCGTATTTGTAGCCGAGCACAAGGATTGTACTCGCCAGGGGCTTCTCAAAGTAATTTAAGATAAACTCAGCCTCCTTGCCACTTCCCTCCGTTTCTTTACCCCACTTCAGGTCCTGTGCTTCCTTCACAATGATCAACTGATAGTCAGACATCATCGGATATCGCTTTGCTGCATTCATAATCGTAGCCATATCGGTGTCCTTCCCGTACAAAACGGTCTGGTTGAAACCTTTTTCCATATCAGACAACACGTGATCTTCCATGTAATCGATAACCTGATCTATGTAATACGGTTCTTCACCGTGTAATAAATAAACTGGCTTGAATTTTCTGGCTTTGAGGTCTTTTATAATATCTACTGCAGTCATATAATTTCCAAATGTAACCGCTAATTCCTAATTATTAAGGTTATTTTTGCAGAAATGAGCTTTAAACCCATCGTACTGAACCTGCCTGAACATCCATTTAAGATCACATTAAAGGAAAGCCAGTATTTCATTTTCGATGAAATTCGCAAAAAGCATCTGGTGTTAACCCCAGAGGAATGGGTAAGGCAGCATTTTATCCAGTTCCTGATTAAAGAAAAGCAGTTTCCTAAGTCGCTTATTCAGATTGAAGCCGGATTAACATTAAACTCCCTCCAAAAGCGCACAGACATTGTGGTATTTAATAACAGTGGAGAACGGGTGATGATTGTAGAGTGCAAGGCGCCTGGAATTAAGATCAACCAAGCGGTATTTGATCAGGCAGCACGATATAATTCTGTACACAAAGCAGCCTGGCTCTGCGTGACCAATGGTCTTAAGCATTGCTATGCAAAGATCAGCCACGACTCCAAAGCTTTCTCGTTTGTACAAGAACTTCCGGATTACAGCAGTTTATAGGAGAATATTAGGGCGCTTTCTAGCGTAGAGAAGCGTTTAAACAAGTTATTGCAGTGGAATTTAAATTTGCAACAAACCTTAAAAACAAACAGGCATATAAACCTCAACTGCGAACTGGCGTAATTGAAGCCTATATGCCTGCTTAAAAATTGATATTATCCGATCAGACTTTCTAAACTTTCCAGGATGATCCGGATTTTAGATTCTGCATCAGCTTTCTTGTTTCGCTCATTCTGAATGATCTCTGGCTTTGCATTCTGCACAAAACGCTCGTTGTTTAGCTTCACGTCAACCGACTTCAGGAAGCCCTGCAAGTACGTAAGCTCCGCGTTCAGGCGTTCACGTTCTGCATCAACATCAATGTTCTCTTCCAGTGGGATAAAGAATTCGTCGTTACCAACCATAAAGCCGGCAGCACCTGGAATCTTATCGTTCACAAATTCAACCTGACTGATGTTCGCAAGTTTGAATACGATATTTAACCACTGCTCATAGTTTAGGCTTGAGTTGGATTTAATATTAAGCGGCAAGGCCTGTTTTGGAGAGATCTGCTTGGTGTTGCGGATATTCCGTACTCCAGCTACGAGTTCTTTAACAACTTCTACTTCTTTAAGGATGCTTTGATCCGCAGCAGCAGACACCGGATAAGGAGCTACAATGATACAGTCCAGCTCTCCTTTTTCGCCAAACAGTTCATCATGCCAGATTTCTTCCGTGATGAAGGGCATAAACGGATGTAAAAGCTTTAAGATCTGCTCAAAGAAAGCAAGTGTAGCTTTCATAGATGCCGCATCTATTGGCTGCTGATAGGCCGGCTTAACCATCTCCAGATACCATGCACAGAAATCATCCCATACCAGCTTATACGTGCTCATCAGGGCTTCCGATAGACGGTACAGCTTGAAATTGTCTTCTATCTCCGCCAAGGCTTCATTAAAGCGGTTCTCAAACCAGCTTATTGCCTGCGCATTCGGATTCTCTAAATTCTCGTTCACTTCCCAGCCTTTAACCAGGCGGAAAGCATTCCATATCTTATTTGCAAAGTTCCTTCCCTGTTCGCAGTAGCTCTCATCGAACATCAAGTCGTTACCCGCTGGTGAGCATAACAACATACCAACCCGCACGCCGTCTGCACCGTATTTTTCAATCAAGCCAATTGGATCAGGAGAGTTACCCAAAGATTTAGACATTTTTCTTCCCAGCTTATCGCGAACGATACCGGTCAGGTAAACATTGGTAAATGGCTTTTTACCCATAAACTCATGTCCGGCCATAATCATACGTGCAACCCAGAAGAATAGGATTTCCGGTGCAGTTACAATATCATTTGTTGGGTAATAATAGTTGATGTCTTTGTTGTTTGGATCTTTGAATCCGTTGAACACAGAGATCGGCCACAACCAGGAAGAGAACCAGGTATCTACGACATCGTCATCCTGACGAACAAAAGGCTCCAGCTGGTGCTTAAAACCAGCGGCTTCTTCCGCGGTAAATGCAGCGTCTATATCCTTTAACTTCAAGAATTCATCCAGTGCTTCTTCCTTTGTTTTGGCAACAACCCAGTTTCCCTGGTTGTCGTACCAGGCCGGAATCCGTTGACCCCACCACAATTGCCTGCTAATGTTCCAGTCTTTAACATTCTCCATCCAGTGGCGGTAGGTATTCACAAACTTGTCCGGTATTAAGTTTACCTCACCGGTAAGCACGTCCTGCAAGGCAGGCTTAGCCATTTCATCCATCTTGCAAAACCACTGCAACGAAAGCTTAGGCTCAATTACCGCATCTGTACGCTCAGAAAAGCCAATCTGAGATTTGTATTCTTCCACATGATCCAGGTGCCCTGCTTCATCCAAAAGCACCGCAATCTTCTTTCTTGCTGCAAAACGATCTTCACCAACCAGGATAACAGCAAGCTCATTCAGCGTTCCGTCATCATTTAAAATGTCAATTACCGGAAGCTTATGCTTAATACCAAGTTCATAATCGTTCAGATCATGCGCAGGCGTAACCTTTAAACAGCCAGTACCAAAGTCCATGGCAACATACTCATCCTCAATCACGGGAATTTCCCTGTTCAACAGTGGGATGAATACTTTCTTTCCTTTTAAATGAAAATATCGCTCATCATTTGGATTGATGCAGATCGCTGCATCAGCCATTATGGTTTCCGGGCGGGTCGTAGCGATTGTCAGCGTTTCATCTGTGGCACCGTTCTCCCCGGCAATGGAATACTTGATATAATAGAGTTTCTGATTTACTTCTTTTCGGATAACCTCTTCATCAGATACAGCCGTTTTTCCTGCAGGATCCCAGTTCACCATCCGTATGCCCCTGTAGATCCATCCTTTCTTGTATAGGTGGATAAAGTTGTCTACAACAGCTTCAGATAGATCATCCTCCATGGTAAAGCGCGTTCTATCCCAATCGCAGCTTGCACCAAGCTTCTTCAACTGGTCCAGAATGATGCCTCCGTATTTCTCTTTCCACTCCCAGGCGTACTTCAGGAATTCTTCCCTGCTGATGTCTTTCTTGCTGATCCCACGCTCCTTCAGCATGGCAACAACCTTAGCTTCTGTCGCGATTGAGGCATGGTCCGTCCCTGGTACCCAGCATGCATTCTTACCTTGCATCCTTGCCCTGCGAATCATTACATCCTGAATCGTGTTGTTCAGCATGTGACCCATATGCAATACGCCGGTAACATTTGGTGGCGGGATTACAATGGTATATGGCTCACGTTCATCTGGTTCAGAATGAAAAAACTTCTTCGAAAGCCAGTAACTGTACCATTTATCTTCCGTTGCAGCGGGATCGTATTTTGTAGAAATGCTCATTATCGTGTGTGCAAATAATCTGATGAAGGGCAAAAATAACAAGAAAAAAGAGATAATCGGTTCCGGGCGCCCAATTCTTTTCGGCCTTTAGACCTCCTTTGCGCAGGGAGATAGCGAATAATTGAGGTATACAACAATAAAAAGTGTTAAATTATGTTAATACGGTATACAGTTTTTAAACATGAAATTATTCAGATTACATCTTGTATCAACGTCAATTTTCAAACTGGCATCAACGTCAATCCTCAGACGCATTGGTCTAACTAAAATATATTGCTGGTTCTACAAGTAATATTTTCATTAGAATTGCCGGTTTTTCATTGGAATACTTAATTTCAGATTTTTAACAGCGTCAAAAAACAGGCGCCGGCACTAGAACTATACAATTAATTGAAACATGAGAGTACAACACCTTAAAAGCTATTTTGCTGTTTTGGGTATAGTGGCTGCCAGTTATACGGCTCAGGCACAAACCCAAAAGAAATTGATAGATCCTGCAAATATGGATCTGAGCGTAAAACCAGGGGACGATTTTTACGAGTACGCAAGTGGAACATGGATTAAAAACAATCCCGTACCAGCGAAAGAAACAAGATGGGGAAGTTTCAACGAATTGAGAGACTTTAACATCAATGCTGTAAAAACCCTCGTTACAGAAGCTGCGGCAGATAAATCAGCACCTGCTGGATCAGTGAAAAGGCGTGTTGGTGATTTCTATGCAGCTGCTATGGACAGTGTGACCATTGAAAAACTGGGTTATACGCCAATCAAACCTGACCTTGCCAGAATTAAACAGATCAAGGATCTATCGGGTGTTATCAATGAGGTTACGTACCAACGTACTTCAGGCATCAGCTCTCCAATGTTTGGATTCAGCGTAGGGCAGGATAGAAAGAACGTAAAGAAATATCTTCCTTCGTTGGGACAAGGTGGAACAACTTTGCCAGATCGTGATTATTACTTGAAAGATGATGCACGCAGCTTGAAGATCCGTGATGCTTATGTTACGTACATGACCACTTTGTTCACTTTGACCGGCAGTAAACCTGAAGAAGCAAAACAGAAGGCTGCAACAGTTCTTGCATTGGAAAAACAATTTGCAGAAGCTCAAATGAGCCGCCTGGAAATGCGCGATCCATATAAAACCTACAACAAGTTTGCTGTTACAGAATTTAGCAAAACAACGCCAGGATTGGACTGGACGGCTATACTTTCTAAATTGAAAGTAAACGGACAGGATACCGTACTTGTGTCTTCACCGAAATTCTTTACTACCGTTGATGGATTGTTGAAAACAGTTCCTGTTGCAGATTGGAAAACGTACCTGGAATGGAACGTTTTAAAAGGTTCAGCATCAAGCTTGAGCTCTCCATTTGTACAAGCTAGTTTTGCATTCACGCAAGCGCAAACTGGTCAGCGTGTTCAAACACCAAGATGGCAGAGAATGTCGTCTTTGACAGACAACACCATTGGTGAACTATTGGGCCAGCTTTATGTAGCTAAATACTTCAAGCCAGAAGCAAAAGCCCGCATGGAAGAGTTAATCAAAAATCTTCGTGCTGCTTTTGAGATCAGAATTAAAAACCTGGAATGGATGAGTCCGGAAACGAAACAGAAAGCATTAGATAAGCTACATGCTTTTATGCCTAAAATCGGTTACCCGGCAAAATGGAAAACTTACGATGGCCTGGTAATCAACCGTGCAACCTATTTCCAAAACTTACAGAGTGCAGATCAGTGGAGGTATAAAGAAATGATCGGCCAATTGGGCAAACCTGTTGACCGTACCCTTTTCGGAATGACCCCTCCTACTGTAAACGCCTACTACAGTCCGACAATGAACGAGATTGTTTTCCCTGCCGGAATTCTTCAATTTCCTTTCTTCTCACCAGAAGCAGATGATGCAGTTAACTACGGAGGTATCGGTGCAGTAATTGGACATGAGATGTCACATGGATTTGATGATTCAGGTAGTCAATATGATAAAGACGGAAATCTGAACAACTGGTGGACAAAAGAAGATCGTGAGAAATTCGACGCTAAAACCAAAGCACTTGGAGAGCAGTTCGATGCTTACACCGTTGTTGACACCATTCACGTTATCGGTAAATTGACTATGGGTGAAAACATCGGAGATTTAGGTGGTTTAAATGCAGCATATACCGCATTTAAAATGACCAAACAAGGTCAGTCTAACACGAAGATCGATGGCTTCACGCCAGATCAACGTTTCTTCTTATCGTGGGCACAAGTGTGGAGAGGTAATATCTTACCAGAAAGTGCTGCTCAGTTGATCAAAACTGACCCGCATTCACCTGGTGAATACAGAACCATCGGTGCACCCGTAAATATGGATGCCTGGTACAATGCATTTGATGTTAAACCTGGAGATAAATTATACAAAAAACCAGAAGACAGAATTCGCATGTGGTAAATAAAAAGCTCCTGCGAGCATACAAAAAGGCCCTTCATCTTTTCCGATGAAGGGCCTTTTTATTTGTGCACACCTTTTATTGTATTTGAACAGAAGTTCTAATAATTCTAGGCTCTACAGATTAGACTCGCTATACAGGGCCTGAACTTTCTTGGGCAGCTTCCTCAAGACCAGATTCCTTGAAGCCAAAATTCTTTCCTGTAGTTCCCGATCATTGAGGACATCCAGCTGATCTAATTTCACCCATTGTCCCTTGGCTAAATGGGGAGCCTGCTGAACTCCATCACGTGCAACCAACTCATTGAAATCTTCGGGATCACACTTAAACGAAGCGCTGCCGTCTTCCAGGGAGGTGATCACGTATATTTTCTCATGGATCATAAAACATAAGTGCTCACCCCACTTTAAACCTTCTGTACTTCCAGGAAGACTAAGGCAATATGCTCTGAAGCTTTCAATATTCATGTTTGCAATTTGAAGAACCACCATCGTGTTTAGAAAACCGGCAGCGCGTTCAGGTTGATAATGATGTTTAATGGCCGAAGTTACAAAGCTTTCCCTAAATTTGGCTTGATGAACAAAATTATCACCACTGCTGATGGCTCGAATACCTTATTCAATGAGACAATAGGCGAGCATTATCATTCAACTCATGGCGCTTTACAGGAAAGTAAACATGTTTTTATTGATGCAGGACTAAAACATGCCTTTGAACAGTTCCCGGGTCAGGAGATCTCTATTTTAGAGGTTGGATTTGGCACAGGCTTAAACTTCCTGTTAACACTTTCCGAATGCAAAGCCAACGATATAAAACTGAATTACATTGGTGTCGAGGCTTTCCCAATCACAAAGGACGAATTGTCGCAAACCGGCTATGAGAAGTATGTGCCTGCGGAAATTTGGACCACCTTGGTAGACAACTATGAGGCGGCGTTGACAGGACAGGTTGATCTGTTTGACGATCAAAAACTTTTCATTCTAAAATCTAAACTGCAAGAATTAAAACCCACAGCCTCCAGCCAACTCCTCTACTATGATGCCTTTTCGGTACGGCACAAGGAAGAAATGTGGACCGATGAAGTGATAGCGCATGCAGCGAGCTTCCTTGTCCCCGGAGGGATATTTGTTACTTACGCGATTACCGGCAAATTGAAAAGAGCGCTTAAAAGTCTCGGCTTTACCATACAGAAACTACCGGGTGCAGCTGGCAAGCGCGAAATGCTCCGGGCCATTAAGGGCTAGTTAATCTCCAGATCATCTCTAACCGGGAGCTTCGGGAAATGTCCGTGAGGTTCCCGTTGATACCAGTATGCTACGGTTATGATGTCAGACTTCTGCGCCAGGTATCTTCCTGAAGAGCGCCAGCCTAAATCCTGTATGGTTACTTTTAAATCTGAATCAAAGCGTATCGGATCCAGGATGTGCCAGCGGTACATGCCAAAGCGCTGTTGAACCTGGTAATGGCCATCACCTCGAATCACCTGATGCAGTCCGACATAAGGCGTCGTGAATTCCGCATAATCTACCTTTTCCACGCCCGCTGCATTCTTGCTCGGCACATCGAAATCATAGGAGCCACAAAAGTAATCCTCCGTGCCGGTACCCACGATGGTGGCAAAGTCCTTGTCGCCGTCCATAAAAAACTTGATCTCTCCTTCTCCCCACCATCCGTTGTTGTTCACGCCAATTCCCATATAAGTACCTACATACTGGCCTTTCCCCTTGATCCCATCGATAATGGTATGCAGCGAGCTCGTATTCGGTTTACTGCGTCGGTATTGTGCATGAAAGTAGCCTTCATCTTCGGGCACCGAGGTAAGGGTATAGTCAACCTGGTAATACAGATTCATAGGTTTATCATCAAGATTTTCCATTGTAATCCTGCACTTTCTGCGGAAAGGCATTTTCCAGTAACTATTAAAGGCACTTCCGGGATTAACCGTCATTGCAAGGGAGGTCAGTCGCGCATACTGGCCCCAGCCCATGCCGAAGAAAGGACCTACCGGAGATTCTACAGAAGGTGTTTTCTCGTCATCCCAGTAAAAGCGTATGATCGTGAAGTTCCAGTTTCCGGTTGGCGTCATCCAGATGTGCTGTATGGCACCCGAACCTTCAATATCTGCTATGGTTATCGTTTCCCCTGAGTTGATGGTGATGTATGGATTGACCTTCCAGCCTATCCCTAAATCTCTGGCCTGGCTAGCGGCATTCGCCACATTACGCTGGCCTTTATTCTTCACCGGGTCTGCCATGCCGCCTTTCCCCTTTTCACCTTTAAGGTTCTCGGGGCTTATCGACCTGGTCTTCGCATCCGATAAGCGCGACAGGTTTCCCATGTTCATATCCAATCCGTTGAAGCCAGATTGTTGTGCATGGACAGACGTACTAAAAGCTGTCGCCAGGCTCAATAGAATGACCGAAGAAATAGTTCGCAGAGAATCTACAATAGACAGAAACTTTAACATAGGATTCATCAGGATAAATTTGGTTGCAGTAATTTACCTGTAAATCCCTAAATTATAAAGAAATTTCTAGCGCTTTCTATCGTAAAATGACATTAGAAAAAACAGGGCCACATAAGCATTGTTATCTTCCCAAAGGAGCTTGGCCCTATTTAATTACACAACATGGAAAAGAGAAAACTAGGAAACTCTGATTTGCAAGTCGCGCCAATAGCTTTTGGTGGTAACGTTTTTGGCTGGACAATCGAAGAGCAAACATCGTTCGACATACTTGATCAATTTACCGCAGACGGTTTTAACCTGATTGATACTGCAGATGTGTATTCAAGGTGGAACCCCGGCAACCAGGGCGGTGAGTCTGAAACAATCATTGGGAACTGGATGAAAAGCCGTAAAAACCGTGATCAGGTGATCATATCAACAAAGGTTGGTGGCGATATGGGAAGCGGTAGAAAAGGTCTTTCTAAAGATTACATAATAACCGAAGTTGAAGCATCGCTAAAACGCCTTCGTACAGATTTACATCGACCTATATTTCTCCCATTTCGATGATCCGGAAACACCTGTTCAGGAGACGCTTTCTGCGTATGATGAACTGATTAAAGCGGGCAAAGTGCGCTGGATTGGCGCCTCTAATTTCCCGGCCGAACGGCTGAAAGAAGCACTTGACGCAAGTGCGCGTGACAACCTGCCGAAATACCAGGTCTACCAACCAGAATACAACCTCTACAGCAGAGAAAAGTACGAGCAGGAATATGAACAGCTGATCTTAGACAATCAGCTCGGCGTCATCAATTATTACGCACTGGCAAGTGGGTTTCTAAGCGGAAAATACCGCTCTGAAGCCGACCTGAATAAAAGTCCGAGAGGCGGTGGAGTAAAGAACTTTTTAAACGACAGAGGGTTCAAAATCCTTGAAGCATTGGATCAGGTATCGGGGCAGTACAACTCCAATCCGGCAGCCGTAGCTATTGCCTGGTTGATCGCCAGACCTTCTATAACCGCACCGATTGCCAGTGTAACCAATACCATTCAACTCCAGTCCTTAAAAGATGCCGCCGGCTTGCAATTAAGTAAGGAAGACATCAGCATGCTTGATCAAGCCAGCGACTGGAAAAATCAGAATTAATAAAAGAAGCCGAGCAGATAAACGCTAAATTTGGAGCTTACAAACGAGATCCTATGCCTAATTTCATACCGCCACAGACTGCTACAGACCCATCTTCAGGATTCATGCGCCTATTAACCGTGCTAAATACCCTGCGCACAGAATGTCCATGGGACAAGAAGCAGACCATGGAAACCCTGCGTCACCTGACCATCGAAGAGACCTATGAACTTTCAGATTCAATCATGGACGGGGATCTCCAGGAAGTAAAAAAAGAACTTGGAGACGTGATGATGCATCTGGTATTCTACGCCAAAATCGCAGAAGAACAAGGGGAGTTTGATATCCTGGATGTTCTGAATGGCGTTTGCGATAAGCTGATTAACAGGCACCCGCACATCTATTCAGATGTAGTCGTAGCCACCGATGAGGACGTAAAGCGGAACTGGGAGCAGATCAAACTGAAGGAAGGCAATAAGTCTGTACTTGGCGGTGTTCCGGTATCATTGCCTGCCCTGGTAAAGGCGGCAAGAATCCAGGAAAAAGCAAGAGGTGTAGGCTTCGACTGGGAGCACAAAGAGCAGGTTTGGGAGAAGGTAGAAGAGGAACTTCAGGAGTTCAAAGAAGAATTCAATGTGCTGGAAAATAGTGCGATTGATGTTGACAAAGCGGAAGCTGAATTCGGAGATCTTCTTTTCTCTTTAATCAATTACGCACGCTTCATCAACATCAATCCAGAGAATGCACTGGAAAAAACAAACCGAAAGTTCATCAAGCGCTTTCAATACCTGGAAGATAAAGCCAGACAAAATGGAAAGCCACTAAACGACATGACCTTGGCCGAAATGGATGTCTATTGGAACGAAGCTAAAAAGCTTTAACTGTGTTTCTTTTTCATGGTCATCTTTGCCTTTTGACCAATGCCGTAGTTATAGTTTTTCGTGTTACTGTCTTTTTTCTCGTGATAAGCGCCGCCGCCTGAAGGTCCTGAATTGTCGTCATTAGAGACCATATTCTTGTTAACGCTCTTCTTTGTTGGCTTATCAATTGTGACCTCCTCAGGCAGCTCCATGACCTCCATCTTGTGACCAATTGATTGTTCAATCTTTCTCACCTGCAAGAGTTCCAGATCGGTTGAAAAAGTGATGGATACCACTTCTTCCGCAGCATCTTTATCCTTAACAATACGGCTTAGGAAAACTTCTTTTTCTTCAGGCAACTCGAAATTAAATATAAAAGGGATACCTGTCAGATCCAGATTACCAGTACCTTCATTGGCTACAACCAATACCCGGGCATCAGTCGTATTCTTAAAATCTTCAAAGTTATCAAAGCCGTCCTCATCGAAATGCAAGGGCTTAAGCATCGAGTACTCCATCTCCTTCTCGCTCGAAATACTTTTGCAAAGCTTCTGGGCGGTAAGGCGGCTATTTACAAAGACCACGGCTTTCTCGAAAACTTCATCGTCTCTCAAGAGCGTATGCAAAAGATGCACCTTGGTCTTGTAGTTTGGAACCTGGTATAGCAGCTGTGTTACCACCTCAGTTGCAGAATCTGCAAACTCCTCTACTTCAATTAAGGTCGGAAAGTTCATGAACTGGTCCGTCATTTTGTACAATTTCTCATGGACCACTTCCGTAAAAACCAGGTGTTGACATTTTCCTGCGCTTCTCGCCAATTCAGCCACAGGTAATTGCATCCCTTGTTTTACGATCAAGGCGGCGTCATCAACGATAAAGGTTTGGAGTTTACTTAAGTTTAAACCCAATTTCAGGTAAACGGCACGGGCACGTGTGGGCGTCGCCACAACGATATCCACACCCAAAGCAAGCTCACTCACCTCTGCATCCAGACCACCTGTCCCATATAAACCGATGATGTTGAGGTCACGGTTCTTACTTAAAGAAACAAATTGATTGATCACCGCAACAGCTCTTTCCGCGTCCGCAACCAGGATCAGGACCTTGGGTGCATCATCCTTCGTATATTTTAAACGCATCAGCACACCCAGAACATAAGTTGTGGTTTTGCCAGACTTCTCCGGCGCAACAGCGATAATATCCTGTCCGCCAAGAATCCTTGACATTGCTCTCAACTGAATTTCTTTTGGTGTTAAATATCCTGCATCAGTCATAGCAATGACCAATGATTTACTGAGTTTTAATTTATCTAGCGACACGCTTCCCTTGTTTTAATGTATTCGTAGCAAATTTACGAAATTAAGCTCAGGATAAAGGCATAGCAATTCTTTAACCGGTAAACATCAATGCCAATCAGCAGTTTAATAAGCTATAATAGAGCGAAATAGCTTCAGGTAATCCCCTAATTATGTATATGTTTACGAAAGAAAATCAAACTGGACATTGAAAGCAAACAAGGAAACACTGATACTGTCCTTCTTTATTATCCTGAAGTTCATCTTATCCTACACGCTGATTCATCCCGCATTTGAACTGCAGCGAGATGAGTACTTGCACCTGGACCTTGGCAGGCATCTCGCATGGGGCTACACCTCTGTACCGCCATTCACCGGATTGGTTTCTTACCTGATTCTCACCTTGGGCATTTTCAACATTGGTGTGGATGAGGTAGACAAAAGTTTCGTGCTTG
>Ga0181464_1000795_pt1 | contig 14792 bp, 18 predicted proteins | sample InSIn2gowninarea_FD_119074 | JGI IMG/M metagenome (GOLD analysis project Ga0181464, IMG submission 119074) | Clean room microbial communities from NASA Spacecraft Assembly Facility at Jet Propulsion Laboratory, Pasadena, California, USA -... ...
AATCTACTTACTGGCAGTCTTTACCAATAGATTGGGTTAAGGAGAATGAATATTATGAGAAGATGGTAAGTCAGGTGCAAACTTACCTGGAGGATCACCTCCGAGCAGGAAGGATCAATTCTCATGGTCAACCATAATTTGTCCCTGACTGGCTTCAACCAAAGGGTGAACTGTGTCCATGGCATCGCCAATATCCATAAGCAAATAGGATTGGTCAGCCGTTATGTAGGAAGCAATCTTCTCTTCAACATAAGCTTGAATTACAGGCCAGTTCTCTATATGCCCATGAATATCATTCGTATGTAGAATACGCATTAGACTCTTCCTTTCTATAATTAGGCTATCGCCATGGTAATCCTTCATCCTAACTTACAAATCGACTTACAAGGGTAGCGGCCCCACCCAGATGAGTATAAAGGATAGGACTAATAAAACAATCATGACTCCCAATTCAAACTGAGCAGGAATTCTAGGAATTGGAAAATTCACAATATAGGCTCCCGCTAAAAATAGGCAAACTAAAGCAAATAGGACTGCGAATGCCACCGGACCAATCACATGACCTAATAAAGAAATTAAAGGCAAAAGCATTGCTGACGTTTCGATCGGTAAGCCGACACTATACCTTTCATACAAGTCTTGGTGATTGTCACCACCTTGGTTAAAGTAGGCAATGCGGATGGCTACAGCCATAGTATATAGAATTGCAATGAGGAGACCTAGACTATTGGCTTGGGTTACCTGTAAGATTAGGACTGCTGGCAACAAGCCATTAGCAATAAATCGTACCAAAACATCCAATTCCAAAGTAAAGGCTATTTCTTGATCACTTGGCTGATACAATTGGATAAAGCGATACGAGAATTTATAAATCAAAGTAGCTATAATTAAGCCTGCAAAGGCATAGTGGCTTTGTTTAATTAAGGCAAAGCCTAGGCCAGACATGGCAAAAAATAAGGCTACTAGAATGGCTAATTGTGACTGGTGGAAATCGCCTAATAAATACTTTCTAACTTTATGCATGGAATCACCTCTCTATGATATTGATCATCTTTATTTTACTTACTTCTGGGTCAAATAACAATATATAGCGGTTAACTTTGTCATTGCAGACTGACTCAAGATTGATTATACTTAAGAAAATGGAGGTGTTCCCATGTATAAATGGAAGATTATTGCGGACTCAGGTTGTGATATCCGCCATCTAGAAGCTCGTCAGGATCAAGTGGCCTATGCTTATATTCCTTTAATGCTAAATATTGACCACCAAGTTTTTATTGATGACGAGAACTTAAGTCTAGATCTGGTTCAAGATAAACTTAGCCAGTCTACTCGCGCCAACTCCTCTGCTTGTCCCCCACCTGATCATTACGCCAAAGAATTCCAAGGAGCCGAAAATATTATCTGCTTCACCCTTTCAAGCAATGTATCTGGCTCTTTCAACTCAGCTAATCTAGCCAAACAAATGCTAGCCGAAAGTCACCCTGATATTAATATTCATATTGTAGATACAAAATCAGCCGGCAGTGAAATGAATGTACAAGTTCGGCACGCCTTTGACTTAGCCCAAAAAGGCCTCTCCTTCCAGGAAATGGTTGACCAAGTGGATAGCTACAAAACCAACACTAACTATATACTCAAAAATGTTGATAACTTGGTCAAGAATGGCCGCGTCAATAAAATTTTGGGTCAAATGATTGGCCTCTTAAACATCCATCTAGTTGGTAAGCGGTCAGATGACGGTCATCTTGAACTAGCTGATAAAGCGAGAGGGAGTAAACGTGCGATAAGAGTTCTTTTCAAAGAAATTGAAAAGAATGGCTACCAAGGTGGCCCTGTGGAAATATCACATGCTTTAAACCCTAAGTTAGCTGAAGAAATCAAAAGTCAATTTCAGAGTAAATATCAACCTGAAAGTATTCAGGTGGTTGAAATGAGCGGTCTATGCAGTTTCTATGCTGAAAAAGAAGGTATTATTGTAGGTTACCAGGTTGGTAAGTAGGTCTAGAGACTAGCCCTAGACCTTTCACGATACATCATCAAGCGCCCCCTAGCCAGATCAACTGGTCAGGGAGCGCTTTTTTCATTTACTTAAGCAAAAATTCGAACCATCAAAGGAAGCCCTAAAACTTAATAGCCCTATCTCTTCGATTATCTTGCGTGATAAAGGCTATGATTTCTCCTACTAAAGGTAAGAAATAAGAATCCAAGTCCATAAAATTCTCGTGTTCTCCCTCAGGCACTAACCACTGGTTGACGTTTTCCAGGGCCTCGCCTACTGTATAGATTCCTTTATTATCAATAATTTGGTCCTTTTCAGCCCGAATTAACATAACAGGTAAGTCTACTTCCTTCAATTGGGCCGGATCAAGAATACGGCGATCACAATCCATAGCTGCCTGGAGCCACTGGTAACTCCCTCCCTGTGTGATGGGGTCATGAAGGTGATGATTTAAGGCCGTAGCATAGGCCGTCCTAGGGATAGACCGTGACAATTGAGCAAAATCAAGCAAGCGATCCATTCCCTTTAACTTTAAGGGTCGGGTACCAGGTATATAAACTCGGCCTAAGCCCATACCGACCATACCTTGAGCTAAAAGGGCCACATAGGCTTCCTCTAGACGCCCAAAGTTAATTCTAAACATGGGAGAATTAAAAATAGCTCTGTGAAAAAATTGACTATGATTTTCTAGATAATTTAATGACACCGCCCCGCCCATGGAATGAGATAGGAGTACTCGATAAGAAGAGTGGGCTTGGGGAATGACCACCTGGTCTATAAAGCTAGAAAGATCCCTTTGATATTCCTCAAATGATTGAACAGAAATTTGAGTATTTTGTGAGTCTTTACGTGATTGGCCATGCCCTCGTTGGTCATAAATAAACACTTCGATATTAGCTTGCAGGAGATAATAAATGAGCTCCTGGTACTTTTCCTTAAATTCATTAAAGCCATGAACAATCACTACACTGGCCACTGGATTATCTAAAGAGTAAACATTATAGGCCAAAGGTTGCCCATGAGAATTGATCCTTCCTGCTCGGAGGTGATCCTCCAGGTAAGTTTGCACCTGACTTACCATCTTCTCATAATATTCATTCTCCTTAACCCAATCTATTGGTAAAGACTGCCAGTAAGTAGATTGTGAAAGGTCGTCTTCTATATTTGACTCGGCTTTCAAGGGAAAACGAGTCTGGTATCGGCGGCGGTAGATAAGGGGGAGGGAAACTATGCCAGCTCCCAAGAAAAAAGTTGATCTTTTCATTTACTTGCTCCTAATCTCATTACAAATTAACACTTATTCTTGCTATTAATCGCGCATCAAATACATTAGTTCAAGATCAGCCCTAGATATCATGACTTCTTCACATTCTAAAAGCAATCCTCTCTTCCTCAAGCAGTTGATTTAGCCTACAAAAAACAAAAAGGACTAAGTCTAGCTTAATCCTTAACACCATTCTATTTAACAAAAATTGTCTGCTCGATAAAAGCTGGGTTCCCTGATGAATCGGTCACATACCATTCTACTAAATAATGCCCTGGGCTAGTAACATCAAGACTCGTTTTAGATGCCTGAGTCAAGATCAATTGGCTGGTAATATCTCCATCTTCCTGATCAATTGCTGAAACTGACAAACGACTAGCTTCAAAAGTCTCTACACTAGCATAATCCCCAACATAAATCGTTACTGGCTCACTCATCAATTCAGGACTCGTTATATCAAGTCCAGTCTGACTCTCCCCTACATAAATGGGTCGGATCAACTTGCCGCGATTGCCCGCTGCATCAAAGGCTTCATATTCAACATAATAAACCCCGTCTTGATAGCCTGAAAAGTCCACTTGACTCGGATTATCATAATTTACAACCCTTAATTCTAAGCTCTCACCCGAATTATCCACCGCCACAACGTCATCCACTAGATTGGCCGGGAGGTCTCTAGAATAAGACTTAGCTGGAGCATAAATTATGGGTGGCACCCAATCCCCCTCCGCTTGAGCCAGAGGAATTGATTGCAAGCCACACAAGGCTAAGGCTAAGACAATAGGCTTCAGTATTATCCTATAATGTTTTCTCATTCAGAACCAACCTCCTTCTACGACCTTATAACCACTTTTAATTCTAACTGATGCAGATGCAAAAGTAAAATATCATTAATAGACTTGTCATTAAATCCTTGTAAATGTTAAATAAATTATATTTGAGTCCTCTTAAATCATTGAAGGTCTCCTTTAGGATATAGACACGTCTCTATATATACCTGACTCCCAGATTTACCTAGTAGCTGAATAGCTCCATATTGATCTGTAGACCAGCTAGGAATTCCCAAGTCGTCTAATCTCTTCTTAAGTTCCGGATGAGGGTGGCCATAGCGATTATTTGGGCCTGCAGAGATTAAAGCGGCACCAACCTTAAAATCCTTTAACAAGGCTGAGCTGGTGGACCGGCGACTGCCATGGTGACCTACTTTAAGAAAATCCGTCTCAATATTTGGATAGCTGAGGAGTAAATCATCCTCCATGGACATGGCCAAGTCTCCCATAGCCAATAATGAGAATGACTGGGTTTGGAAATAAGTAAGCAGAGAAGAATTATTGGACTCATCTTCTAAGTAATCTACCCCCGAATCCTTCAAAGAAATGATTTGTATTTGCTGACTGATGGCCAGGTGAGAATTTGGAGGGATGACGTGGACTTGACAGCCCTTCGCTTTAATCAAATTTAGATTGCTCTGAAACATAGAATCTTGGTAAGTATAAGAAGAAACATAAATATGTTGAACAGGAATAGTCTCTAATAAGCTGACCAAATTTCCTATATGGTCTATGTCAGGGTGGGTGATAACTAAACCAGTAATCCTAGCAACCCCGAGCGCCTTTAAGGATGGAAGTAAATTCTTTTGTGCAAACTTTGAATCTATATCTCCACTAGAGTACTGATACCGTCCTCCTGTATCCACTAACCAGGCTTGACGACTAAGACCTGGTTGATATAAGAGGCTGTCTCCCTGCCCAACATCCAAGATAGTCATCCGGTCCCCTAAACTTATCTGAAAACCAAAAATAAGTACAGAAGTATAAACTAGTAAAAGCAGGCCCCCCACCTGAATGGGATATTGGTGAAAGTAAATAATAAAAATTACCAATAGCATCAATAGCAAAAAGACCTGTTCCTGACTTGGAGACCCGACTGTAAAGGTAAAGACTCCTATCAACTTTGAAAAGTCCCAGGGGAATAATTGAAGACATTCATCAAGCCACACAAAAAAATGTGAGTCCGGACCTAGGCTGAGAACCAGCCCAGTCGTCAGCAACATGATTGGCATGATAATCCTTTCGAAAACTAGACCCGCCAAGCAAACAAGAAGTACTTGTAACCCATTAATTTAAAAGTTAAGGCTTAGGGTTATTGGCCAGGTATACAGAAGGCACAGAAGGGTCAACTCTAAGGACCGCCATCTGGGGTGGTGACTTAAAGGACGATAAATCTTCAACAAAAAGGTAATGCCATAACTTAAAGCGAAAGCTAGAGATCTTATTAAACTTGGTTCAAAGATTAAGACAGCGACGAGGAGGGCAACATATGTGTCTAAGGGGCTTAAGGGTAAATCAAAGAAGTCTACTAATTTCTTGGCTAAGGTCATCAAAGTTATCCTCACCATGCCTAAGGGCCAAGCAATGAGATAACCATAAATCAAAATGAATAAACCTAGTATCCATGGTAGATAATCTTGAGCAAGTCCAAGACGTAAGAGCCCTCTTCTTATAAGGTCCTTCAAATAATGCACATGGAAACCTGAAATCGCAAAGAAGTGTAAGATACCTAAACCGGCTAATAGGTCTCGATAGCTTTGATAGACCTCAGCGTTCATATTCCAAATGAGCTTCTGATGGAAGCCTAACCATATTGAATCTCTTTGACAATATAGACGATCTAAAATCATCCAACGACATTGCTCCAATATTGACCCATCGGCTGGTTCAACCTCCGCCACTTCTTCTATTAGGTACACCCAATATATATTCTGACTGGCTAAGTATTCTTGGTAGTCGAAAACATGAAAATTGCGCGCTGATTCAGGTCGCTTCATCTTTCCCTTTACCCGTAAAGTTTGAGGACGATCCAGTTCCCAGTCTATCGCTTCCTTTATAAAATAAGACCATTGAACCTTTACCTCCCGACCCTCAATTGATACTACTTCCTGACCTTGTAGATAATCAGATCGACGATAATTCTCATAGGGTTGGTAGGTAATTTGTAGCTGAAAACTTTGATCTTCTACAGGTAATTCCTTAACTTTAGCTGCTTGATACTGGCCAAATACAAAGGACCCAAAGGTCATCCCCAATAAGAAAACATTCAAGCAAGCCTGCCCCTTAGAAAGAGAGACAATTCTAATGAAGATCAGCAAGGCAATGAATCCTAGCCAGACTATCCCACCTTGTATCGCTAATAAGAAAAGAACTTGGTTTATTAAGAGAAAGGGCCACCTTCCCTGTATATCAGATAAAAACCGACCCCCGATACTCATAGGCAAATCGATTCTACCAATCTATCATAGGTTCTCTGCCCAATTCCAGGCACTTCCATTAGTTGTTCTTTTTGGGTGAATGATCCATTTTCTTCCCGAAATTGTATAATTGCTTGAGCTTTAGAAGGCCCTATATTGGGTAAGGTCTCCAGACTGGTCTGGTCAGCAGTATTAATGTTGACCTGTTCTTTATCCCCCGCTTGACTATCTGCAGAATTAATTAAGTCTGCAGATGTATCGTCCGGGGTCTCTTGGTCATAGATGGAGGGGATATACACCGAAGATTGGTCTTCTAAAATAAGTGCTTGATTAATTAGCTTCTGGTTAGACTCCGTAGTCAGTCCTCCCGCCTGATCTATTAAATCAAATAGGCGACTCCCCTGGGGCAATGAATAAACTCCCGGTTCCTTCACCTCTCCTTTAATATCTACATAAATAAAGCCTTCGTCTATATCTTCTGACGCTTGATGACTCTGGGAAGTTTCCCCTCCGATCTCCTCTTCTTCCTGGCCCAGTAAATCCCGAGAATCATGACTCGCTAAAACCAGCTCATCCTGTCCAGGAGAGGATGTATTTAAAGAAATCATCTCTTGAGACTGGTGCCCAAAAACTTGCCAGAAGACTAAAAACAAAATACTTAAGCTGATTAGTCCACCTATTATAATGATATAAGCCCGTCGATTACCCTTCAACCATTCTTTCATCTAACCCCTCCTGACCTAATCTTAAATACACCAAATAGGTTGCATTCCACGAAAAAACACAGGCAGCAGCCTGTGTTTTTGAAAATTTCTTTGGTTAGATTTGACTGTCCTTCAATTTTTCCTTAATTGCACTTTCCACAAAAGGGGGAACCATGCTTTGAATATTCCCTTTGAAGTAGGCAATTTCCTTAATCATACTTGAAGATAAGTGACGGTAAGCAGGATCAGCCATAAGAAAGACTGTTTCAAAGTCAGAAAATTGATCTCGGTTTCCTGCAGCGATAGCCTCCTCGTATTCAAAATCCTTCGTAGTACGAAGGCCACGAACCACTGCAGTGACGCCTTCTCTTCGTACATAGTCCGCTACCAGTTCTCCCTCTAGAATCCCAATCTCAAGATTTTCTATATGCCCACAAGATTGCTTAAGTAAATCTAAACGTTCTTCTAAGTCAAATAAATACTTCTTACTTGTATTAGTGGCTACTAGGACAGTCAGTTGATCAAATAAATGACTGGCTCGTTCAATCACATTGACATGCCCTAAAGTGACAGGGTCAAACGAACCAACATAGAGGCCTTTTTTATGCGTCATGTGTCTTCCTTTCATATAACCATAAGCGAGTTTGTCCATATTCTTTCATTCTTTGACAAGTCCATTCACTGAGTGACTCTGGTAATCTTAGGTCACTCCCTGTCTCACAGAGGATTTGACAATTTTCCGCCAGCATATCATGGTCTTCTAACCAAAGAATATCTTCTTCAATCTTCTGCTTAGCATAAGGAGGGTCTAAAAGAACTAGGTTGAAACGGATTTCCCTGGTCCTAGCCCAAGTCAGAAGCGCCTGACGATTGGAACCCTTAAGCAGATGGAATTTATCTTCTTCCTTAGTCATTGCTATGTTCTCTTCAATGGTTTCCTGAGCAGGTCGGTAACGCTCAGTAATCACAGCCTGGTCCATGCCCCGAGACACTGCTTCAATAGCCAGTCCTCCACTACCTCCATAGAAGTCTAGACAAACGCCTCCGTCAAAATAATGCCCTAGGAGGTTAAACATACTTTCTTTGACTTTATCAGAGGTCGGACGGGTTGTCTTACCAGGAACAGCTTTTAAAGGACGACTTCCATATTCACCGGCTACTACACGCATCGAAACCACCTAATCCTTTTCATTGGTATCTGACGCAGACTTCAAATCAGATACAATTTCTGCCATCGACCGATCTTGACTTCTCAAGGACTTCAAATAATTCCCATGGTCATCTAGTTCAGACAAGGCTTTAGAAAAATCAAAGTCAATATCTCCCAAATGAGACTGATCAACACTTCTAACAAAGTGTAACTTCTCCAAGGCTTCAGCCAAAACATCAGCTTCATGATCATTTACATAAATAAGAGCATATTTCATACGTCGGCTAACATAATGAACATTCCCATATTTCTTTAATTGCCTCAATTGTTTAGTTGTATAAAGCCAAACAATTAAAGCCTGTCTTTGAATTCGATTAAATTCCATGGTGACCTCCTTTAGCTTTAGAATAGACAAGATTCAAGTGGTGGTGGTGATCCTTACGTTCCTGAATAATTATTCGTTGAGCTAAGCCTAAGGTAGTTAGGAAAACCATCGCTGAAGTACCTCCATAGGATAGGAAGGGTAGAGTCACTCCAGTTAAGGGTAGAATCCCAGTAATCCCTCCGATATTCACTGTCATTTGAATAAAAAATAGCAAGCCTATTCCTAAAAGGACTTTGGAACGGTAGGAATCCTTGGCTTGACTGGCCCAGCGAAGTAGACGGTATATCAGATAGAAATATAAAGCCAAGACTAAAAGAACACCCAATAAACCCAACTCTTCTCCCACCAAAGCTAAGATAAAATCGTTGTGAACAGCTGGTATATATCCTTGTTTCATTTGACTTCGCCCTAATCCGACCCCGAACCATCCTCCATTAGAGAAGGCATGGTAGCCATTAATGATTTGATAACCAATTCCTTGACGGAACTTAAAGGGATCAACCATGGCTAAGAATCGATTAATCTGATAACTCTGAGAAGCCGTTTGGTAACCTGAGAAATAATTATACATCAAGGCATAAAGTAGTCCCACACAAGCAAAAATTCCTAAGTTTATCTTCAAGGACCGTTGAGCCAATGTCATCATAATGATGACAGCTAGAATAATCAAAACCATACCTAAGTCTGGTTGGAGAAAAATTAAACCAAGATCCAAAATTAAGAGTCCTAAGAGGGTATACATTTGCCGCGGCACTTGGCCATTCAAGGCTAATTTAACCTCTCTTTCATTATTTACCAGAAACCAGGCCATTACCATAATACCTAAGGGTTTAACAAATTCTGAAATTTGTAAACTAAAGCCTGCGATTGACAGCCAGGAACGCGCACCATTGACCGTATCAGCTAGAAGCAAGGTTGCCACTAGTAAGAGGGTCACAAAAGCCATCGCGGTCAAGAGAGACCGAAAATCTTTAAGAAAGTAATAGGGGATTAATAGAAGGATCAGGGCAAGCATTAAGCCCAGTAGTAGAGCCACACCTTGAGTCAGTAGAAAAGAAAAGGGATTATTCAAACCACCCGTCAAGGTTTGAGTGGATGTGGCCGAGAAAATCATAATCAAACCAAGAATAATTAGCAGAAAACTAACAAAAAACAGAGGCCAATCCATCCAACGAATGATTTCTTTATAACTCCTTTTAAATCTGGATAACCAGTTCCTTGTATGAGCGGATTTCTCCACACTCCCACCTCCACATCATTCAACCCTTATTATATCATAAGTCAAGAAGTCACAGCACACATAAAAAAAGAGTCTGAGACATGATGTCTCAGACTCTTGAACCGAATAAAATTAAGCGTTTAAACGTTCAGCAACCTTGTCCCAATTAACAACTTTCCAGAAGGCTTCAATATAATCTGGACGTGCATTCTTATAAGTTAAGTAGTAAGCATGTTCCCAAACATCTAAGCCAAGAAGTGGTTTCTTACCTTGAGAAATTGGGTTGTCTTGGTTAGGAGTTCCAAGAACTTCTAATTTACCATTGTTATCAACCAACCAAGCCCAACCGGAACCAAATTGGCCAGCTGCTGCTTGAGAGAAGGCCTTTTTAAATTCTTCGAATGAACCGAAGTCAGCTTCAATTTTTGCTTTAAGGTCTTCAGGAATTTGCTTATCTTCACTTGGGGCCTGTAACTCTTCCCAGAATAAGGTGTGGTTTAAGTGTCCTCCACCATTATTACGCACAGCTGTTTGAATATCTTCAGGGACTTGGTCTAGATTTGCAATAATCTCTTCAATTGATTTATTCTCTAAGTCACTACCTTCGATGGCAGCATTCAACTTAGTAACATAAGTATTGTGATGCTTGTCATGGTGCAAGGTCATGGTTTCTTTATCAATCACAGGTTCTAAAGCATCATAAGCATAAGGTAATTCTGGTAATTCAAAAGCCATTATTATATTCCTCCTATATAATTTCTATAGCTTTATCATATCATCCTAAGCACAAGTTGGGAAAAGATATGCTCACCCTAGTCTTTCTTATCACGCTTGGCCGCCTTAGCACGGGCCGATTTATCTAGGATTTGCTTACGCAAACGAATGGATTCAGGAGTTACTTCACAATATTCATCCTCATCCATAAACTCTAAGGATTCTTCTAAGGTTAAAATTCGAGGCTGTTTAATCACAGAGGTTTGATCTTTTGTCGCGGAACGAACATTGGTCAAGTTCTTAGCCTTGGTAATATTCACGGTTAGGTCATTTTCTCGGCTATGTTCACCGACAATCATACCACCATAGACTTCAGTTCCGGGATTCACAAAGATTGTCCCTCGATCTTCGATATTCATAATACTATAGGTTGTTGCTTGACCAGATTCAATCGATACCAAAGCCCCATTCCGTCTGCGACCAATGGATGCATCAATCAGAGGCCGGTATTCATCAAAGGTATGGTTCATAATACCGTAGCCACGAGTCATGGACATAAATTCAGTCGTAAAGCCAATCAATCCTCTAGCAGGAACTAAGAAAACCAAACGAACTTGGCCATTCCCAGTGTGAACCATATCCGCCATTTCAGCCTTCCGATTCCCCATGGCTTCTATAATCGACCCCATATATTCCTCAGGAGTATCGATTTGTACCCGTTCAAAAGGCTCACATTGTAGACCGTCAATTTCTCGGACAATTACTTTAGGTCGGGACACCTGGAATTCATACCCTTGTCGACGCATATTCTCAATAAGAATTGATAAATGAAGTTCCCCACGTCCAGAGACTACAAAGGCATCTGGGGTTTCACCAGGATCTACCCGGAGAGAGACATCGGTTTGCAATTCCTGCATTAAGCGATCCTCTAAGTTTCGCGCCGTGACATATTTGCCTTCCCGTCCAGCAAAAGGAGAATCATTGGTTCTGAAAGTCATTTCAAGTGTTGGTTCATCAATATGGAGAATGGGAAGAGGTTCAATATGTTGTGGATCTACTACAGACTCTCCTACGAAGATATCATCCATACCTGATAAGGCGATCAAGTCTCCTGCCTTAGCTTCTTGGATTTCTTGTCGGTCTAAGCCAAAGAAGCCGTGGATCTTGGTCACCCGGAAGTTCTTATGACTGCCATCAGCCTTGACCAAGGTAACATTATCCCCAACATGGATTGTCCCGCGGAAAACTCGACCAATCCCAATACGTCCCACGTAATCATTATAATCCAAGAGAGAAACTTGAAATTGGAGAGGTTCATCTGAATTATCCTCTGGAGCTGGAATATGGTCTAAGACCGCATCAAAAATAGCGTCCATGGAATCTTCTTGGTCTGCTGGATCATCTGAAGCTGAAGAGGTACCATTTAAAGCAGAGGCATAAACTACCGGGAATTCAATCTGATCATTATCAGCCCCTAATTCAATAAAGAGCTCTAAGACCTCATCAACGACTTCTGCTGGACGAGCGGCCGGTTTATCAATTTTGTTGACGACCACTACAGGAACAACCCCTTGTTCGAGGGCCTTCTTCAGAACAAAACGGGTCTGAGGCATGGTGCCTTCATAGGCATCCACCACTAGGACAACTCCGTCGACCATAGACAAGATACGCTCGACTTCTCCTCCAAAGTCCGCGTGTCCTGGCGTATCTAGAATATTAATCCGAGTTCCCTTATAATCCACAGCCGTATTCTTAGCTAGGATAGTGATCCCCCGTTCTTTTTCAATATCATTGGAGTCCATGGCCCTTTCATCTAGGTGAGCCCGAGCATCCAAGGTTGAAGATTGTTTCAAAAGTTCATCTACCAGGGTCGTTTTACCGTGGTCAACGTGGGCGATAATGGCAATGTTACGAATGTCTGTTCTTTTAGTCATATATATTCCTCTTTATCTATTCTTGATTTAATACTTGCATCACTTGAGGGTGAAGGTCAGGGTGGGTGAAGACAACGGAACTGGCTTGAAGTAGGTTGAGATCATTTCCCGAGCGGTCACTAACCGTAAGCCCCAACTGAGTAAAGATAGCTAGGCCGGCAGCGAAATCCCAGGGCTGAAGGCGGACAGCATAATAGATGGACGCCTCTCCCCTTAAGAGGGCGATAATTTCCATGGCGGCTGATCCATACCCCCTGCTAGCTAAGGAGGCTTCAATAAGGGCTCCTAAGCCTGGGTCATCCGTAGTCCAATGGTGTTGGTTAATGAGGAGCAAGGCATCCTCCAATTGATGGTCTAAACGGGGTTGCAAGGCTTGATGATTTAAATAGATACCTTCACCTACAATCCCATAGTAAAGGTTATCCCGCATGACGTCATAAATATAGCCCGCCTGGGCTTGGCCATCTTGGTAGATACCAATCATCGTCGCGAAATAATTCCCTTGTTTGACGAAATTCAAGGTACCATCAATTGGATCAATAATCCAAATCCGTCCCCGAGTATCCTCAATCGGATCACCTTGCCCTTCCTCTCCCAAAATTCTGTCTTGGGGAAAGTGGTGGCGAATTTGTTGAATAAGATAAGCTTCGACTTGTTTATCCATTTCCGTCACTAAATCTGCATGGCTGGTCTTCTCTTGAACCTCTAAGTCCCGATCAAGAGAGGCCCGAAGCATCCGCCCAATCTCACTCAACCAAACTTCAACTAAATGGTGCATTTGATAATCCACCTATTTCACATCCATTCTTATCTTGTAATCATCAGGAGCCTTGGATTGGAGAGCTGTTTTCATGGCTTTAACCACTTGGTAGCTAGAATAACCTGTCACGTCTTCAAATTCACGGTCAATTTGCTTCTCTTCTCCTTTACTAGGGACCACCTCTTTAAAACCACGGTAGGTCGACTGCAATCGACTCAAGGCAAGTCCCTCTTGGTAACACTCTTCAACTGCTACCAAGAAGTTAATAACTAAGGCGATATCTTCCTTGGTCCAGTGGTCACGAAGGGGATAGGCATAATTATTCATAGCAAACCTCCTTAAGTTCTTACTACTACTATAACTTATTTGCTAGCAAAAACAAAAAGGTAAACGTTCTCAAAAAAGCCAGAAATAAGAAGTAACTTCCTTAAAAATCCTCACTAAAAACATTGAAAAACCTAGGCCAAGGCCTAGGTTTTATTCATCTATTTACGCTGGGCTGATACCTTAATTTGATTAAGGGCCCGATTCAAGGCAATTTGAGCCCGACGATAAGAAGACTTGTCTTCTCTATTCAGCGCTTCTTGCATATCCGCCTCTGCCTGGTTTTTGAGAATCTTGACCCTTGCCTCATCAATATCACTGGCCCGAATAGCATAAGTGGCAGCAATATCAATGACGTTATCATGGAAGGTTAAGGCGCCCCCATTAATGGCAATATGGTCTTGATCACCTTCACCTAAACGCGTCACCACTACAGCCCCGATATCTAATACTGTCAACAAGGGGAGGTGGTCCGGCAGGATAGTTAACCACCCATCCACCGAATGGACACGACAGGCGTAGGCACGGTTGGAGTAGACTTCTCCCTGGGGAGAAAAAATATTCACAGTCAAATACTTTTTCACTAGATTTGACTTGCTTTGGCTCTCTTCTGCCATCATCTTCGCCTCTTTCTCCTAAATCTTTAAAGGTCTACGCCTCTTCATTATCTTCCTTCAATTCTACCCCCATCTTGCGGGCCTTATCAATAGCTTGCTGGATATTACCAACATTCCGGAAGGCCTCCTCAGGAAGGTCATCATATTTACCTTCAAGGATCCCTTCAAAGCCATCTAAGGATTCTTCAACTGTGACATAAGAACCTGGTATCCCAGTAAAGGCTTCAGCCACGTGGAAGTTCTGTGATAAGAACATTTGAATCCGTCGAGCTCTTGATACCGTAATTTTCTCCTCATCTGAAAGTTCTTCGACACCTAAGATGGCAATAATATCTTGCAATTCATGGTAGCGTTGCAAGGTGGTTTGGACTTGCCGGGCTACCCGGTAGTGACGTTTACCGACAATTTTATTCGGTTCAAGAGTCTGAGACATCATGTCTCAGACTCTTTTTTTATGTGTGCTGTGACTTCT
>Ga0181464_1000546_pt2 | contig 14786 bp, 21 predicted proteins | sample InSIn2gowninarea_FD_119074 | JGI IMG/M metagenome (GOLD analysis project Ga0181464, IMG submission 119074) | Clean room microbial communities from NASA Spacecraft Assembly Facility at Jet Propulsion Laboratory, Pasadena, California, USA -... ...
CAAGAATACACCCAGAAGTGACAAAAAATCCTCAAAATCTCTAGAAAATTCTCGAAAAGGTAGGAAGTGCAAGAAAAAATTCAGAAATCCCAAATTACCTAAGATCCACATATGTGGGAGACACTTCAAACCCCACTTAGATTACTCAACATCCACATATGGGGGGAGACACTTCAAACCCCACTCAGATAACCCGACATCCACATATAGGGGGAGACACTTCAAACTAAAGACATTGAACCAAGTGACCCGTAAAAAATTGCCCACATCACAAGGGGGGGGGGGGGAGAGAGACACTTTAAACCCCCACATTTGGAGATAGACAACCTAATAGAATCCTTTAACAAGGCAACTCAACAAACACCCAATGAAGAGGATGAGGTTCTTAAGCAGCTGCAAAAGACACAAGCAAACATATCCTTATGGGGTTTACTCATGGCCTCATACAAACATTGCTAGAATCTAGTGGACCTTCTTAATCAGTTCCAAGTCCCTACAACTACCACTTCTCAAGATTTGAATGCTATGATTGGATCTATAAGTAGAGAGCTTACTATTTCCTACTATGACTAGGATTTGACTAAAAGGGGAAGCATCATAATGATCTGTTGCACATTACTGTAGATGATAAGGGCAAAAGGATACCAATGGTCTTAATTGACGATAGAAGTGTGGACATAATGGGGAGTCGCCACCTAGTTTTTGCAATAGCTTAGGAATCATATATATAGCATCCTCTCGAAGAAGGACCTTTTGATCTTACTACCAGAGATGTGGGTTCGGAGTTAAGGTACGGTCTTGGGAAGGTGTTAGGCACCCAAAACCGCCCAACCCTAAGCTTGGCTTCCCATCATTGTGTCTTATGTCTTAACCCTATTAAAGGCAAACTCAATATTTGTATCTAACTCACTCACACGCTAGCATACATCTAACATTCAACATGGCATCAATCATCCCTAACCATATATCTATCATGGCATACCCTAGCATTCATCTAACAAACAAACTATCATCCATCTAGCATACATGTTATGGCATCAAGGCATTCATCACAACATAAACCCTAATCATACATCTAATCATGCTTCATCACATCAGAAACCCTAATCATACATCTTATCATGCTTCATCACAAACTCTATCATCATATCATCATATCCATCCAAGGCAGAAACATGTGAGCATTAAGAGTTCCAAACAAACATGTGAGAAAGCACAACTTCATCAAACAAGCATATTCACATCTAAGCAAAACCCTACTCAAAGATGCATGTTCATGTGAATGCATGACTTACCTTTTTTACCTTGCAGTAACTCAGCACCTATGGCATTATGCATGAGCATAAGAATGCATGATCATGGTAATGAAATAAGGACAACACAGAAACAAACCCTAATTTAAGCATGTGAAGGCAAACATCGAATTAAACATGTGAAATAGAAGCTTTAAAAACTCAAAAAACATGGAAAAGGGCCTAAGTAGAAGTATACATGTGAAAGCAGAAGCAAAAATAGAAGAAAACAAAATTAGGGTTTGTGGGCTGGTTTATGTGTACGTATGAACAACCCTGCGTGCACATGATCAAGCCTGTGTACGCAGCCTTGATTACGCGCACGTGGGTTTCTGCCCTAAAACCCTAAAAGCGTAGAAAACAGCGCAAGATTTAAAACAAAAATTCTAGCAACCTAACATGCTTAAAACATAAAGAAAATATAAACCTAGCCTAAGAAGACATGTTGTAAGCACAAAACAAAAAAATAAACAAAGTAAAGACAAAACTAAAAGCAAAAAATAAAAGAAAGATTAAAAAAAGGGATACCTTAAAGCAAAAGCTCCTAGGCTTGATTTTTGATCGTTCCCCTTAGTCAAATCTATCACAAACCAATAAGAAAGTGATTAGTAATATTAAAACTCAAAGATCAAGGCCAGAAAAGGCCCTAATAAAAAAAAATTGACTTGAGGATGTTTTGTGAAAAATTCCCTCTTTGATTCGCTCTTTCTAGTGAATTTTAGTGTTTTCTCATGGGATTTCTCTGTCTTTTTGAAAGGTACCATGTATGGCTATTTATATTGTGAAAATAGGGTTTTGGAAAGGCTCCTAGACGATGTGAAATTCATTCCAAACCTCGGTCTTTAATGCAAAAAACTTTCCTTTCTAGGGCTTTTGAAACCCTACTGCATATGCAGACTCTTGTCTGCATACACAGGCTTCTAGGCTACGTACGTAGGTTTATGCCGTGTACGCAAGCTTAGGGTTTCTTCTGGCCTTTATTTTCCAAAAATAGATTTTTAACTCATTAAAAATTTATATATTCCATTTTAACATTGTTCAAGTCAATTTATAATCTGATTGGGCCCTAAACCAACCTTGGGTCTTAGAATTTTAGCATCATTGGGGAACGGGGGCCCGAGTTGTAAGAGGTACAAAATGCAGAGTCTACAGATGCCCCTCTTTTGATTCATGAGCTTCATTCATGGAATCAAAAGAATAAGAGACAAAACATTTTGTTTCGACATATGGCTCGGGCCCAACCTATGCACACACAGAGTTGCGTGGGATTCGTATTTCCGAATTCCCACCTTTATTGCTCGAGAAACAAGCAACGATAGGTTCACTATCCCAGAACCTATTTTGCCAATTGCAAGCAAAAGGCGAGTAACTCACTATCCTAGTGTCACTTAAAAAGAAAAAACAAACAAAGGTGCTCTTACGAGCTCAAACAAACAAACAAACAAAGGTGCTTTTATGATCTCAAACAAACAAACAAACAAGGGTGCTCTTACAAGCTTAAAAGGATATCTATATCTGTGGTGTCCATTTAGGGCTCTTGCCTTAAACTTCTTTGGGTGGCTTACGCCTCTTATCTTCTCCCTTTTTATCTTTACTTGTTCTTGTGAGGCTCTTGCCTTGGGGTTACCTTGATTTCCATCTCTATCTTTACCTCTTCTACTATGCCTGCATGTTTAATTCCTTTGGGATATCTGCACAAGTTTGTAGATGTGCCTGCATGTTCAATTCCCTGGAGCTATGTGCATGAGTTTTGCCTGTTTTGACCCACGAGGGAGTCTTGGGTGAATGATCCATTGGGGATGATAAAGGAGAACTCACTAGGGAGTATGATCTTCTTGAAACTTTGGTGACCCTCAGGGGAGCCTTCTTGCTAGGGAAAAACAACTTGCTGAGAAATTTGGTGATGATTCTAACCTACGGGGAAGTCCTTGAAAATGTGTGATCCATTGGGGAAGATTTTCTTTCTTTCTTCATGGCTTACTGGGGAACTTGTGTTGGCTCAACCCACGAGGGAGTTTCATCAACTCTATGAGGATTATTTTCTTCACAACTTACGAGGGGGTTGCCATTGTACCTTGGACTCACGAGGGATTCCCTTCATGATATTGTACCTTACTGGGGATTTGTTTGAAAATTTGAACCCTCGAGGAGCTCTTTTGGTGACTTATGGTTCATTGAAGGATGCTCTTGATGCTTTCAATCTGCTGTGGATGCTTCTGTGGTCTTTATGTCTCTTACCTAACTGAGGGTATTTTGTTCATTTTGTCATGTTCTTGAATTTTTTCTTGCACTTCCTACCTTTTCGAGAATTTTCTAGAGATTTTGAGGATTTTTTGTCACTTCTGGGTGTATTCTTGAATTTTCCTTTGCAGTCCTAGCCTACTGGGACTCCATGGGGATATATGAAAATTTTTTTTCTTGCTAAACTACATGTAGTTTAGTCACCAAGTGTGTTCCTGCCTCTTCATATTTTCTCAACAGTTACCAACCATTTTTTTCTTCATCTTCCTCACCTCTTCATATTCTTTCTAACTCTCCAAATTCTTTTTCTTTCTACAAAAAGCTACTTCCCATTCTCATTCTTTCTCATAATTTGATCCTTCCCTCTCCAATCTCTCTGAAAGTCTTTCTCTCCCAAAACTTCTTCATTTTCTCCATGGCACCCAAGTCCAAGAAAACCTCCTACGTGCTCTCAAGCAACGCCTTCAACCTCACACTTGTTGGAGTGGGGCAGTGAGGCTGCTGGAGCCTCCTTCCTTGACATATGGGTCGGAGGATCACCTTTCCACAAATGCCTAGGCCAAATTGGTGATTTTTTCATTTTTTTCTCATTTTCTCATTTTCCTTTGATCTTCTATTTTAATCTGTTTTTGGACTTGTAAATGCTTGAGTTTTGTTGTGGGATGGGTTTAGATGAAAACCTGACACCTTAGGAGGGGTAGGAACATGTTTAGGATGGATTTTGGTTGAGATATGCTTGAAACTGTCAAAGAATACTCTCTATATTGGTTCATGCATACGAGAACTTAAGTTTGCGTATGTGGCTTAGATTCATGTGTATGTAGCCTCTCTTTCTACATACGCGGGCTTGTTCTTGAGAGCCTGCGTGTGTGGGCTTTGTGTTTGCGTACACAGGCTTAAGCTCATGTATGCACACTGCTAGGCAGAAACCCTATTTTGGAAATTTTGAACTCTTTTTTCATCTATTTCTCATCCAATAGAAATTTTAACACTTCCTTTCATCATTTATGCATCTGAAATGTGATTCTATCTCTATTTTGCACCTCATTGGAAATCTAAAACTCCTTTTCCTTGTTCCTTAATCCAAATTGTGCATTTAACAACACCGCACTTCTTTTGTAGGCTATATCCCCGTATTCTGGTAGGGGCAGTACTAACAAGGTGGCCGAGTGGTATGGGGAGCTAGCTGTGGCGACGAAGGCTCATATTCATGCCGCGGGCTTTGCGCAATGTCATGCTGAGAGGTGGTGGGACACTACTCACGCCTTCCACATTACTGAGAGCGAGAAGACTGTGACTCCTCGAGACTTTCACCACACGACCGGCCTTAGGTGTGACAGTGCTACTATAAACCTGGAGGGTGAGTCGGGCTTTCAGTTGGCAATTGACTTGCTCGGGAGGAGGTACTCTTTAGACATGAACTGCTACTTTGACCTTGAGGGAAATTATTGGCCCTTCCTTAGGAGATGACTGTGGACTGCGCTCGGATGGCTAGGGCATTCTTACTGTACATTCTAGGGGCATATCTCATTGCCAATAGAGGGCATACCATATCCTTGAGGTGGCTAGCTTTCTTTCGTGACTTTGAGGCTGCTAGGGGAGTGAACTGGGGGTAGGTGTGTCTTGCCTATCTGTACTCGTGCCTGGACACACTCAGTCAAGGGACCTTGTGCCAGCTAGTGGGGCCTTGGAAGCTTCTGGAGGTTAATTTCTTTCCCTTTTCTCTTGTATCTCTTGTACATGCTAAGGAAAATGGTAACCCATGCTCTTGTAAACTGTCTTCACACTCTTTTTGTGCCTTGCAAACTGTCATCTTGCAAACTGTATTCACTTGTACATGGTAAAATTGCATTCACTTGTACACTATGCTCTTGCAAACTGTATTCACCTTATACATTGTAATTCTTGCAAACTGTATTCACCTGTTTTTTTTTTCTTTTTAGCGCTTGGCTGTTCGATATGTTCTTATCGTTCCAGGGCTGAACTTGAGCCTTTGAAATTCTCTTGCAGTGAGGGCCCACCTGGAGGGGTTGTCTTCTGATGATGTGAGTTTGAGATTCAATGCCTCCCATTGTGTTTTTCCACATGCTTCTCATGCTTTCTTTTCTACCTTATGCATTTGTACAGATCAATTGGAACTCGTGGGCCAGCGTTCCTCTTGCTGTGACTCCTGATTTTGAGGCATTTATTGTCATCGCCTCCAAGATCACCCAGCCTTTAGAGGGTGAGGGTTTGAGGGTGCTATACCTGGTGGAGTGAGTGCGCTACCAACTGGTGGGTGAGGATGCCCTACAGGTGCCCATGGATCTGCTGGAGTTCATACTTTCCCCACTCTCCATGACTGATGCTGAGTATGCCCTATGGAGTCTCGGTATGGCCTATGTCAACTGACTTAGGAAGGAGCTGGACTATGATGAGTTCAACTACACTCGCCTCATAGCCTCCCTTACTGTAGAGGTATTGCTCTTTTCTTTTTGTCTTTTCCATTCCTATTCTCTTCTTTTCCATTCTTGTACATGGCAATATTTAATTGAAATACCTGTACCAAGATGCCGCTGCTCCTAGTGTTCCTATTGACCCTCCTTACTTGCCTTTGACAGTCTATGCTTATGGCCTTGATGGCTTTGCTAGGGAGCGTCTCGTGCCCCGTAACACAAACGTCATGGGCTATCATTTTCTTGACGGCGCAAGGGTGGTGAGTTCTCTTCCATATCTTTCTTCTTTGTTTCTTCTTCTCTTGCATCTTTCAACTGCTCATTCTAACCCGTTTCCCTTCACATTTCAGCCCACTACCAGGAGCATGAGGAGTTGGTTTGGCTGGCTGGGAACCTTAAGCTGGAGGTGACTCAGTATACGAGGGACTTGTACAGCCCTAGAGGATTGGCTTATCTCGGTGATGATAATGATGATAATGATGATTATGATGACAGTGACAGTGACAGTGGCAGTGATTAGCACACATTTCCGCACTTTGAATTTAGTTTGAGACATTGGGTTGTATTTTAAGAACATCTTTTACATTCATGCTTTTTATTTGGGATATGTACTTAATTTACAACTTATGAGAATGGATGCACAATTCTATGCTTTTCTTATCTTTGATGCTTGACAATTTGAGCTTGAGTAGTGTCTTGAATAGTCCTTCAGGCCATAGGATAAATAGGAGAAGTGTGTGGAAGAAAACCATACTCAAAACAGAGAAAATTAGGGTTTTGCCTCTTGCTGTGCATGCGTGTAAGGGAGCCTATGTACGCAGGTTTGACCATGCATACGCATGTTGCGAGTCAGAGTAACCCTAGCTGCCCTCCTTAGTATAAGATAGCCGTTGGAGGTTCCTAAACCTCACCAAACGTATTTTGCTCCTAGCAAACACTTTTTTCAGGTTTCCCAATAGTAGAATTCTCCCTCTTCGAGATCTCGACTTGGATTAGGAAGCTTGGCCCTAGTTTTAAAGAGGCTACCGTTCCTTATGGTCTCTCTTGCATTTTTCCATATCATCAAATTAAGGTGGATGAACTCCTTCGTGCTGCTGCCAATTATTGGATCCCTATTCGACACGTCTTCCAATTCAACGGTGTAGAGATATGCCCCACTCTTAAGGAATATAGTGCAATCATAGGTGAACCTTCGGTGAACGACCTTGTCTTTCCTACCATGGGTGGTGATCTTCCCACCTTGATTCAAGCTTTGTTGGGTGTTCCTCTTGAGAAAGCCAAGAAATGGTGTGTTTTTTGCAAGTTGAACGTTCGTCTCATCTTTGCATATTTCTCTTGGATAGCTGTCCCAATGACCGAGATATCGCACTCCCAATTCCTCAAAGCCTTTTGCCTATGCATGCTGGCCAGATACTTCTTGGTTCATGAGACTTATTGTGTGGATCATAGGATGTACTTGGTGGTTGTCGATTTTAGGAATAGAAACCTTGCGGGTATGATCTAGGCTGAAACCCTCAACGGCTTGGATGCATTCAAAAGGAAGGAAGCAAACTTCTTTGTAGGGAGCCCTCTCCTTTTTTAAGTATGATCCCCAATTTTTGCCTAGGTTTCCAACCTAGCGGGATTCCTCTAATTTTTGCATGGGGTCGCCCTTCGGTTTTTAACCCATTGAGGCACCTTATATCGTCTTTTCCATCTCTTTTTTTTAATATTTTTTTCTTTCTTCACGTACTCTCTCTTCTTTTTTCTTTCCATTCTTTTGTAGATATGGCTGTCTGAGAGGCTCCATTTATTTCACCCTCCTGCTATTCCTCCTAGTCAATACCTACCCAAGCATTATCGTGACTGTAGGCCTAAGCGTGCTAAGATGAGATTTGAAGAGTTCACTGAGCTTATGGAGTGTATTGATGCTACAAACATCCAATGGGTGGTGGAGTGGTGGTGTATCTCAAGCATGGCTCACCGTAGCCTCAAGGACAATAGTGTTCCTTTAATAGGACTTTGCTATTGTTCTTACTACTTCACATGCTACATTGCCAAATAGTTTGGTGATCGCCAAGGGTCTTCTAGTGATGGCAATTTCTATACCTTGGAGTTCACTGATAGGACTTTAAGCAGGATTTGTGAGGCTTGGGCCCATAACGGAGGGTGACTAGGGGCATTTGTCCTCCCCAATTCCTTTATTCAACTTCGAGGTACTAGAAGTGGCTACAAGATGATATGAAGTGGGTCCTCATAGATGAAAAAGCTTACAAGAAGTCCAGTAAAAAGAAGAGGGCTAAATGACAATCTTGATATGGCCCAAATTTTACTTTTCTTCACTTTATGATTCTCATGTCTTTTCTTTTGAATTTAATAAGGGATTGGAATGTTCCAAATCCCCTTATGGAAACAATTTATCATCTTTTAATTTGAGCAATAAGAGAATCATTTATTTATTATCTTTGCTTATTGTCTTTATTTTTTTTTTATGCCATGTAATTTTTGCCCATAATGTCCTTAAAGGAATTTTTGCCATGACATGGTCTTTGCCCTATCTTTTGCCTAGATTGCCCTTTCGAGTTTTCAACCTAGAGGGGTCTTCTTGCCTTAACTTTTTCCTAGGTAGCCCTTTTGGGTTTTCAACCTAGTAGACTTTTTTCTTTTCTTTTCTTTTTCAAACGTTGTACTTCCGGAGTCTATCCATGTTAATTGGGCGAAGTATCTCTTCCCCATCCAAATCTGTAATCCTTGTAGCACCCCCTGACATGATCTTCTTGATAATAAACGGACCAGACCACCTTGGCTTCATCTTTCCCCTTAGATCAAAAGTTTTTTCTATAAGCACTTTTAGGACCAAGTCCCCTTCTTTAAGGTTTCTAGGTTTGACATTTTTGTTAAATGCTCTGGCAATCCTCTTTTTGTATCCTTGTGCGTGATATTGTGCCTTAGCTCTCTTCTCATCTATCAAAGCCAATTGCTCATATCTTGCCTTCACCCAATCTTCTTCTAAGACCTTGGTTTCTACTAGCACTCTCAAAGATTGTATATCCACTTCAATTGGAAGCACCACTTCACTACCATAGATCAAAGAGTAAAGTGTTGCCCTAGTTGATGCACAGATAGAAGTTCTGTAACCTCATAAAGCAAATGGAAGTTTCTAGGCCCGATTCTTGTATGTCACTACCATTTTGTCTAGGATGTTCTTGATATTCTTATTAGCTGCTTCTACGGCCCCATTAGTCTGTGGTCGGTGGGGTGAAGACTTGTGATGCTTAATGTTATACAACTCCATAATCCCTCAAACATTTCCCTCAAAGTGGGAGCCATTATCCGTAATGATCTCTTGGGGTACCCTGTGATATTATTCTTTATGAACCAAGCCACATGCTTGGCTTTCAACATAGAGTAGGAGGTCGCTTCCACCCACTTGGTGAAGTAATTGATTGCCACCAGGATGTACTTATGCCTATTTGAGGTTTTAGGGGCTATTCTTCCAATCATATTTATGCCACATACTGAGAAAGGACAAGGAGAGGTCATGTTGTACAATTAACTAGGTGGTACATGGTTCAAGTTTGCATGCATTTGACAATCATGGCAACTCTTCACAAAGTACACATAATTGGTTTCCATTGTGCTCCAATAGTACCCTATCCTTAAAATCTTCTTGGCTAACATGCTCTCATTCATATGAGGACCACAAATCCCTTGGTGAATTTCCTTCATAACTCTTTCCGCTTCTTCCTTCTTTAAACAACGAAGGTGTATGCCATCATAGGACCTCCTATAAAGCTGTCCTTCGCATAGGATGTATCGCATTGCCATCATCCTAATCGAACAATGCTCTTTCTTGTTGGCACCATCCGAATATGCCCTTAACTCCAAGAATTTCATGATGTCATAATACCAATGAACCCCTTCCTCTTCTATAACCAAGACTGAAGCTTCATTCTTCTTCTTGTGCATTAACTCATAACTCTGTTCAATCTCTAAAGGTCGTGTCCATACTCCCTCGGGTATTTCCACCATGGATCCCAAAGTAGCTAAGGCATCTGCAAACTGATTTTGAGCTCTGGGGATGATTGTGTACTCAATTTTGTTAAAAGTTTTGGTCAAATCCTCTTGACATTGTTGATAAGATTTCAAATGTTCTTCCTTTACCTTCCACTACTTCTGGGCTTAAGCTATAACCAAGGTCGAATCCCTAAACACTTCTGCCTCTTTTAGCCTTAACTCTCGGAGAGCTTTCATTCCGGCGATATAAGCTTCATACTCTGCCATGTTATTAGTTGCCTCAAAATTCAATTTGACAACCAAAAGCGCATGGGAACCATCGGGGGTGATCAAAAGTACTCCTATTCCATTCCTGTATTGGTTCATAGCTCCATCGAAATACATTTTCCATGCCCCTAGCTCAATATCAAAAATATCCTCATCTGGAAAGTCTTCTTTCCCATCCTCTACCTTTATAGCATTCTCGGCAAAAAAATTAGACACGGTGCTCCCTTTGATAGTCCTCCTTACCACATACTTCAAATCGAATTCTGCTAGTAGGATTAGCCATCTTGATAGTCTTCCACTCAAAGCTAGTTTTTCAAATAGGTAATTCAAGGGATCCATTCTAGCTACCACCCATACTTGAAACGGTAGGATGATGTGTCTCAACTTCTGTACGGCCCACACGAGTGCAATACATGACTTCTCCATGGGGGTGTACCTAGTCTCATAATCATGGAACTTTCATTCTTATTATCGTCCTCTTATGCAAGCATACTTCCAACCCCAGCTCCTATGATAGAGAGGTATAGTGGTAAAGGTTTTCCTTGTTGTGGAGGCACTAGGATAGATGGATGGAGGAGGTATTCCTTGATAAGTTCAACGGCTTTCTGACATTCATCATTCCATGTGTGGGGTTCATTCTTCCTTGGGAGTTTGAAAATGGGCTCACAAGTAAAGGTGAGCTTGGCAATGAATCGACTGATATATTGTAGTCGACCTAGGAATCCACTTATTTCCTTCTCATTCTTGGGTAAGGGCATCTCCAATATGGCTTTAATCTTGGATGGATCCACTTCTATCCCTCTATCACTTACTAGGAAACCTAGCAACTTCCTAGCTGTTACTCCAAATGTACACTTTTGGGGGTTCAACCTCAACCTATTCTCCTTGATCCTTTCGAAGAACGTCCTTAAGTTAATGATGTGACCTCCTCTATCCTTGGATTTTATAATCATATTGTCAATGTATACCTCAACCTCATTATGCATCATGTTATGCAATAAAGCTGTGGCCATCCTTTGGTAAGTTGCACTTGCATTCTTGAGCCCAAATGGCATTAATGTGTAACAATAGATCCCCCATTCCGTGGTGAAAGTGGTTTTAGTCATATCCTTAGGCACTACCAGCCATCCATGAAAGACATCAAGGCACTACCAGTTGTGTTATCCACTAAGACATCTATATGGGGAAGAGGGAAATCATCTTTAGGGCAAGCCTTATTCAAGTCTCTAAAATCCATACACATCCTCACCTTTCCATCCTTCTTAGGTATGGGCACAACATTGGCTATCCACTCGGCTTGGTGCATGGGCTTAATGAACCCTACTTTCAACTATTTCGTGACCTCTTCTTTGATCTTTAGGAGCCATTCAGTTCTCATGCGCCTCAACTTTTGCTTAAAGGGTGCTGTGTGGGCATGGGTATCAATGTGATGTTGGGCTATCTCGGGATCAATTACGGGCATATCTTCATAGGACCATGTAAACACTTCTTAGAATTCTGCGAGGAGAACCTTGAGATCTTTTCTTTCTTCTTTATTTAGTGTTGAGCCTATTTTAATTAACGTGGATTCTCATTATTGCCCAAATTAAGAGTTTCAAAGGTTGGTCCATAGGTTCAATTTTCTTTTCCAGTTATTTATTAATTTCATTTTCAAATTCATTTGAATCATTTAAGTGTAGAATTTCAATATTATGGGACACATCAAAATAAGCCAAATCATAATTTGTCTTATTGAAAATATTGAAAAGTACATTGGGACTTGCATTACAAAATTTCTTTTCCCTACTCTTAGAAAACCCAACCCATGTCCAATTATTAAGTTGCCCTATAGCAGGCATGATGAATTCTGTCTTCTTTCTTCTTCAAGGCTTGTCACTCTTCCCCTTGTCCTCCTCTTCGAACAAATCCTTCAGCTCAGCGGATTGGTCCTCATCTTGCAGCGGCTTCCATATGTGTGTAGCCTTGGTTATGTCAAACAGAACTTTACCCTCATTGGGGAAATCTATTACTACCTTATTGAAGAACTAATCGCTATCATCTTCACTCTAATAGCTGATCACCTCATCATCTCCTTCCCCTTCTTCTTCATCTCTAGTTAGCACAAGGTATTGATCGTTGTAGGAAGAAGGGTCCATGTTGCGTTTAAGCATGAAGCGAGCTAGGGTGACTTGAGTTGTCCCTACCTTCAAGGTCCATTCTAGCCAGTCATGATCTTCCCAAGATCCTATGTCTCTCGATTCAGAGAAGTCATTGACATGGACCCCTTTGAAAGTCCGTGGTCTGGGAGTGCTTTTAAGTTGTGGCATAAAGTTAGGTAGAAGCAGGCGGACCTTCCCTTCTGTCATCACCCGATTGATGTCTTTTTGAGTTAGCTTGCTTTGTCCATAGTTAGCTTTGTTTCCTTCATCCTCTTCTTCTCCTTCATTGAGTACTTCTTCTATCTTGGAAAGGTGACTTATTATTTTCTCAAGGGCCTTGCCTGGCACCTCCACTCGCTTAAATATCTCCTGCATGAGGGCTTCTTCACTCGAAGCATTCATCCCCTCTTGGAACGTCTTGCCTTCCATTGGACTTGAATTATAGTGGGAACTTAATCTTTGATTTTTGCATGCAATGGTGCATGAAAAGAAGTCCCTTTTTCATTAAGTCCATGTCCCATTTAAAAACGTTCTTTCTTTTATTCTTAGATGATCTTAGAAAATTTTTGGGTCCATTTTAATGAAGGCCCAATTACAAAGTCACTCCCTTTTCTTTCATGGACCTTGCCCCTTGTTTCATTGGGTCTTGGTCCATTTACAATAATGCTCTCATCTTTCTCTCATGGGCTTCCATTAGAATGTACTTAGAGATTTTTAACCCTTTGTCTCAAACATGGGCCTACAATATATTCATCACCTTTGGGCTCTTCCATTTCTCATTTCATTATCATTCATTCATCATTTTTTTGAAGTAGCCCTCTAGCTAGAATATATTGTAGCACTTCTCCATGAAGTTCTCATCATTTTGGGCCTAGGAATGCAACAAAGAGGCCCAAGATTAGGGAAATTCATATTGATTTTGTAGGATTTTGGATGCTAAGTCCATAGCATACTTGTTATCTTAGGCCCAAAGTCTTCTTCTTCAAAGGGTTTTTTGATTTGGGCTTACGATAGCAATTAGGCTATGGTCTTATGAACCTTTCAAGTTAAGATATACCCTTTAGATTTAGGGGCAAGCCTCTTATATGTGAGAACTTCTTTTGGTTTGTCCCTTTTGTCTTAGGGTATGACATAACTTTAGGGTCATCCTCCCAAATTTACATCTTTTATTTGTTCTTTTAGAATTAGGTGAGCATAAGATATATGGTTGAACAAACAAGAGATATATAAAAGGTATCATCTTTTGATTGGGTCTAGGATATCTCTAAGTGTGGGTAAACTTTTTTAATTCTAAAGGGTTAGATAAGTAGGTCACTCATAACTAGGTGGGCCATGATTCCAACTGAGGGCCTAAGTGGACCTTTGTGGATTGGTGGCAAACCGTTAACATACTCAAAGCCCATCATAGGCAATGACACACATTGTGAGTTGGTGGGATGAACTTTGAAAGACTTGGGCCCGAATAGAGCCTTCCATCTTCCCACTCATCACCAACCGAGGTTCAAGGGACAAAATGAACCAAGTGATTTGTGTGTGCAACAAGTATTGAATAAGCCTTTATTAAGGTTAAGACATAAAACACATAGGAATTAAACTCACAATCCCCAGTGGAGTCGCCTTTGTGGACATAACGGGGAGTCTCCACCTAGTTTTTGCAATGACCTAGGAACCATATATATAGTGTCCTCTCAAGGAAGGACCTTTTGATCTTACTACCAGAGATATGGCTTTAGAGTTAACGTACTGTCTTGGGAAGGTGTTAGGCATCCAAAACTGCCTAATCCTAAGGTTGGCTTCCCATCATTGTGTCTTATGTCTTAACCCTATAAAGGCAAACTCAATATTTGTATCTAACTCACACATACGCTAGCATACATCTAACAATCAACATGGCATCAATCATCCCTAACCATACATCTATCATGGCATACCCTAGCATTCATCTAATAAACAAACTATCATCCATCTAGCATACATGTTATGGCATCAAGGCATTCATCACAACATAAACCCTAATCATACATCTAATCATGCTTCATCACATTATAAACCCTAATGATACATCTAATCATGCTTCATCACCAACTTTATCATCATATCATCATATCCATCCAAGGCAGAAACATGTGAGCATTAAGAGGTCTAAACAAACATGTGAGAAAGCACAACTTCATCAAACAAGCATATTCACATCTAAACAAAACCCTACTCAAAGATGCATGTTTATGTGAATGCATGACTTACCATTACTTACCTTGCAGCAATTTAGCACCTATGGCATTATGCATGAGCAATGAATGTGTGATCATGGTATTGAAATAAGGACAACACAAAAACAAAACCTAATCTAAGCATGTGATGGCAAACATCTAATTAAACATGTGAAACATAAACTTTAAAAACACAAAAAAAGAAAA
>Ga0181464_1000802_pt1 | contig 14764 bp, 20 predicted proteins | sample InSIn2gowninarea_FD_119074 | JGI IMG/M metagenome (GOLD analysis project Ga0181464, IMG submission 119074) | Clean room microbial communities from NASA Spacecraft Assembly Facility at Jet Propulsion Laboratory, Pasadena, California, USA -... ...
TGAGAAGCTTAAATAATTGTTAACACATGCATGAGTGGTACAGATTGAAAATCTAGAAAAATAATTTGTAGTATGCACGGATGCTTGCAAGAGAGGACTTGGTGGAGTCCTTATGCAGGATGGACAGGTGGTATGATATGAGTCATGGAAAATGAATGAGCATGAACATAACTACCCCACACATGATGTTGAGTTCAAAATGATTATACATGCATTGAAGATGTGGAGACACTATCTTTTTGGTAAGAGGTTTGTACTGATGATTGATCATATTGGGTTGAGGTATTTGTTTGATCAGCCAAATCTGAATTCCAGGAAGGCTAGATGGTTGGCACCATTAGTGAGTTCGATTTTGGGATCAGGTATATCAAAGGTAAAGAGAACAGGGTGGAAGATGCTCTCAACAGGTGGGTGCAGGTAAATCACTTGGAAGCTATGAGATCCTATGGAACAAATCTATAGGATCAGATCTTGTAGGCAAGTCAGCAAGATGTCAGGTATATCAGGAGATTGTGCACAGGTTGCAATGGGGTATTAGTACAGGTACACATGGTAGTATAGGTATGGGTACATGTCAGGAATAGGTACAAGTAGTGGTACATGTATAGACATGGGTAGAGGTGCAAGTGCACAGGGTATGGATTATTGTCTTACAATGGATGGATTGGTCAGATTCAGAGACATGATATATGTCCTAGATAACAGTGAGCTCAAGAAGGTAATATTTAGGTAGTTTCATGTGAAATCTTATTCAGGTCACCTAGGTTATCAAAAGATATTGACAACAATGAAGAGATATTATTATTGACCAAATTTGAAGAAGGATGTAGTAGAATTTGTCGCGAGGTGTTTCATCTATCAATGAGTGAAAACAAAGTGTAAACATCCAGGTTTATTCCTACAACCAATCGTGATTCCATAATGGAAATGGGGGGTTATTTCCATGGATTTCATCATAGGGTTTCCAAGGATAGTGAGACAAAATTATTCCATCATAGTTGTGGAAAGGTTAACAGAGGTTGGACACTTCATTCTAGTGAAGTCTACATTCTCAGCTAGTGATGTGGCACATGTCTTCATATGGGATGTGGTAAAATTGCATGGTGTTCTAAAGAATATTGTGTCAAACAGGGATTCGAAGTTCACTTTCATGTTTTGGAAGGAGTTATTTGCGGGTTTGGGCATAGATTTGGCCTTTAGCATAGCTTATCATCCACGGACAGATAGAAAGGGTCAATAGGATATTGAAGGACATGTTGACGATGTATGTGATGCATCATTAGCAGATGTGGGAAGAGTATCTCCCCTTGGTAGATTTTTCATACAACAACAATTATCATGAGAAATTGAGGATGAGTCCCTTTGAGGCATTGCATGGGTAGAGTTGTAACACTCCCATCAACTGGAGTGATCTGGTGAACATGGTGCTGATTTGACTAGAGATGTTGGCAGACACAGAACAATAAATGAAGGTGATAAAAAAAATCTAAAGGAAGAATAGGATAGGCAGAAGCGTTATGCAGATAGGAATATGTTTTTCAAGGAGTTCTAGGTTGGGGAACATGTGTACTTGCACATTAAACTGAAGAAGAGCTTCTTGTAGATTGGATCATGTGCCAAGCCAGAACAATGGTTTTGTGGACCCTTCAATATCATTGAGAGGATTAGGCCAGTATCCTATCAACTTTCACTTCCTTCGACAGTGAAATTCCATGATGTTTTCCATGTATCTTTTCTTAGGAAGTATGTTAAGGATGTTGATCATGTGATTGACTAGTCTGTATTGCAAGTGGAACCAAATGGAGAATTTGAGCGAGAACCTCAATGTATATTACAGAAAAAGGTGCTCATGCTTTGAAACCAAGCATTTGAGAAAGGTAAGGTGAAATGGAAGCACTTTGGGCTTGATGAAGCTACATGGGAGATGAAATATTAGGTATAGGCTATGTATCCTTCCTTGCTCGCTAGTTGAGGCAAAGCAGTTTTTCCTAGTTGTTTTGGTATATACTTTGGTAGATGTTTTGGTATATGATTTGATGATGTTGGTTTATTTACATATGTATATGGATGTAAATACCACCATGAGTGTTGGCTAGATGGGCTCTGACCTAGATTCATTGTGAGTCAGCCAAGAAAATCACTACAGTACTGGCCCTTCTGGCATTAGTCCACAGAGCACAAACTGAAGTCTCACCTGAAGCAGTATGGGAGGATACAGGAACAAAGTTTCTACACCCTGAGATGGTTGTGATGTTGGTTTTATACCTTAAACCCTTCCTTCCCATAGATTGATAAGCCTTTAGCACTTATCGATGTACTTTCTCTTCCTTCTCTTAGAACCTCTGTGAAGGTATAGGATCATCCTTCGTGCAATCCTAACTAGTGGCTTAGATACTTACGCGCCTTTGTTACTACGTTATTGTATAATTTCCTGAATTACCTTAAGTGTTCACCAATTTTACCGTGCAATTAAGATTATCATCACGTAAACATATATCATTATTTGTGTTCATATAATAGATAGAAACATATACATTCGTGCATCAAATTAGCATTATAACATTAACCCAAAATTTATCATAACATAATCACACGTGATCCATAGAGGTAAAATACATAGTAATTTCAGAATACTTCTCTTTATTGGTGATTCAGATTCCCAATACAGACTCTATCTACCCTGTGCACATAGCTGCAGGGGTCTGCACACTCACCTACAGACTTCTACCCTAGGCCACTATGCACTCAGTTGTAGAGCCTCTTCCCACACTAAGAATCTCCCTCTTAGCTCTTCACAAACTCAAACTTCGTTAGAATTCACCCTTCCCTTTAGACTCTTCTAGGACTTCCTTTTTATACAATCCCATGGTCCATAGACCAAGGGCATATCTCTAAGGCCAACACAAGATATCTAAACTAAGGGTGGAAACCCTTTTTGACTCTTGATATCTTCGCACTCTGCAGCCACAAAATGTAGAGACTTTACATTCCTTTATACAAAATTCAGGATTTCTGCCCCAAACTTAGGATTTTAGTCCCAAAAAAGACCCTAAGGGATCCGTTCCCAATATGCCCCCAACAAAAACATGGTGACTCTTCCTCGAATCACTCAGCTGGCTCGAAGATCTTGTCATAAAGACCTCCTAGCTCAACTCGGAATACTGCAACTTTGGTGGTGCACTATGTTTCCGCCTTATTCATCTCCTCAACCAGTTACTCCGTTGTTGGCCCTGCACCGTTTAACTAAACATTTTACTAAGTCTTCTACAGACTAGCCATCCTGCCTTCAATAGTGGCCGTGATCAAATAGGCCTTGTCCAACCAAGGTTGTAAGTGAGCCTTCAACACTGCTTCCTTGTGCTAAGCTACATCTACCTTCTCTTTCAAAACCTTGGCCTCCTACAACTTTTCTAGCCTCTGTGTGATGGCGACAGTGCGCATTGTTTCTTTAACTTCATCGTAGCATTGTTGCAGCTCTTGCGCTTCTATTTTAAGCCTCTACATAGTGGGGTATTCTTGCAAGCTAGTGACCACCTCGAGCGACTACTAGAAGTGTCGTGTAGTCCTTTACTGCATTGTTCACTGCTGCTACGATGTCTTTCATAGTTGACTCGCACTGTTCTTTGATTTCTGTCAGAGTCGAAGGTTGGGCCTTCAATTGAAACTCTCTGATTTTGAGGTTCAGTTTCAACTCGATCTTTGCCAATTTTGTGCATGCATCACATACTCCAATAGTGAGCTTCTGAACCCACACATCTACTTGCTCAACCTTGGGAATGTCCAACTCTAGGATAGATCTACATGCCTCAGCCATGACCTTACCCATGTGTTGACTCTTTTCTATAAGGTCTTTCGCGAGGTCAATGGTGGAGTCTCGTTGTATAGCCATCTGGGCATTGTTGATCTTCTGTTAACTGATTACCTATAACACGCGCTATTCGCGGGCCCACAGTTCCGCGATCATGCCATCCTGCAAAAGGTGAAGCGTCTTAGTGGGAAGCATGGCCAAGTTAAGTCCAACTCCCTTGAGGGTGATGATAGTGGGCCTAACAACTTCTATCTCTATAGTCATTTCTCCATTTGGCAGCACTATTGCTTGGGGATCCTGTGTGTGCAGCATCCCTGTGGCTTCAAAGGTGCCAGGTGCCAAACTGGTTGACACCAAATCAGTCTGTACCTATGATGTGTGGATCTGCAGCTCGCATAGAATCATCTCGATAACACCTAAAGCTTGTTGATGCTGCTGCTTGAATTGTTGTAGCAGTTTTACGGTGGCATCCTTCACCTTATCACCTATGTCATTCAAGGGCCCCTCCATTAGGGTGATTGGGTCGAGGGATGTCTTGCTAGCCTTGGACTTCTTCCATGGCCCTACTTTTTCTGGATCTCTGTTGTGCTTGGTGGGTAATGGAGTCATCTTCGGGTCCATTCCTCCCTGCTCCATCTGTTCGTCCTCTTCTTCTACCTCTGGGGAAGGTGACTTTTGACTCTTGTCAGAGCCATTCTCCTCTTCCTTTGCTTGCTCACCCATCTGCTTCACGGCAACGTGCTTTGCCTTGGCCTTAGCCTTAACCTCCTTTCTTTTCTTCGCAGCCAACTATTCCATCTTTAGCTTGGCTTCTTCCTCCTTTCACTATGTGGCGGACTTGCTAGATCTCGTTGTCAAGTCTATGGCAGTGCACCAATCAGGAAGCTAGTGGTTGACGACTGCTGCAATCATGCCATCTGTGGTGAAGTATGGTAGGTCATGCCACTTTTGTTCAGGATCCTTTCGCACATGTATTGAGACATGGTGGAAGTCAGCCTTGAATTAGTTGGTAACAATTGTAGCTTGCGGTTGATGGCCATATTGATGCTCATCTCCATCAAGATTCAGAATATCTTGTTGTCCTTGATCTGCTAAGGATCCTTTGTAGCCCACAGCGAAGTGAACTTCGCTACTTCCAGTAGCTCTAGTGCGATCGGAGGAAACTCTCTATCCTCGGGTAGCTCCGATGCAACTAGCACTATGGAAAACATTAGCCATGCATAGTGGAATGTATTACTATGATCCTCTGCCTCTTGGCACTTCATGATGAACTCACTATAGAGAGAGCGTGCCCAGTTAAATTGTACACCCTTCATGCCCTATGCTACTAACATTATCACTGGTGCTGACACTTCATCTGCAAGACACTTCCTCATGACCTTTCCTACCAAGATTTGTGTCACCACTTTGATCACTGGGTCATAGATACTTGTGATGGCATAGTCGTGCCACTTCTTTACTAGCTTTTTTTTTCCTTCATCACCTCAACAAGGGAATGCTCACCTACCTTTCCGCGAAATGCCATTTTTGGATTTTCTCCTAAGTGTGGCAGCCATGGGATCCTATCGATCAGCATGTCACTAATGGGTATCAGCTCCTCCAGCCACAGACACCCATCATGCACCAAGAATTGCAACTTCTTGATCACGATCATCGTGATGGGCATGCAGTTGTAATGTGGCACCCATAGTAGGTTTAGAAGGCCTTCCTTGTCCATGCCTTTCTACCACTTCCTCGACTCTAAAGTGGTCACTCCAATGTTTTTGTTGAAGACACAGTGCATAAGTTAATCTATCGCTAAATGAGGGAAACACTCCATGTCAACTAAATCCAATTCTTCCAATTTTAGAAGGAGGACATGCCCCAAGTGCGAACCCTCAAAGACAATTTTCTCTAGTAGTAGGGGTGTGTGCAGGGTGACCTTGCTCTCATCAATATCCTTCAACACATTCATTTTTCCCCTGCATGGAGGAATGTACTTAGGCAGCTTAGAAATGGGGTCAGACCTCTCAACCTTAACATCCTCCATTTCCACCACAATATCCTCATCATCCATGGGGATTTCTTCGACTTCTTCTTCCGAGTCTAGGTCAAACACCTTGCCCTTTTCCTACATGGTGGGCTTATCCTTTTGTGGGTGCTTTCTAGGTGATGCACACATCGACTATGGTGTTGTGGCCTGCTTGCCTTTCTTGTTCTTCAGACCCTCCTTGGTTAGGGTAGGCTCAGCCTGGGCGATCATGGTGACTTAGGTACTTTAGCTGGTACTTCTACAAATACAACCTCCAGGGTAGCTACCTCGGCTACCATGGCTACCCCTGGAACAACTCCTTTTGCTGTCATTACTTCCCCAACATTTACAGTCTCAGTTGGCATCGACGTGATCCTATTCAACAAATTTTGTGTTTCCTTTGGCGACTTCCAAAATGTTGAACTCACTATCAAAGCTTCAAAGTTTTCATGGTTCATGCGCACCTGAGAGCTCAGCACTTCAATTCTCAAAATGCCAAGTGTTTTTTGCTGGGCAACCCTTTGTAATTTATAGGCATTTTTGAATTCAAGTCCGACCGTTCCCCCCACAATCAGCTCATTAATGCTAGATTGGCGGAAAATTTCCAAAGATATGGTCCACAAATTCTAACTTAAATGCCTCCCCCCCACTTCATTTGGTCATTTTTTCATCATCAAATCATGAACATTGACTTTAACGGTCACTTTTCAGCGATCCTACACAGTTTTTCCTTTGGCAGTGTAGCTCCCTTCATGCTTCTGTGGGCTCTATGACATTTCTTCATTCTACACAGTTCCCCAATCACGCAGCTCTCTAACCCGGGCAGTGTAGTTTATAGTCCTACACTTCCTTTCAACTACCTAGAGCACTAAGACTGTGCTTCCCTCATATTGTCACCTAGCTAGATCACTGGTGCATGGCTTCAATCAGATGCCATTCACCTTCCCTGCGAAGGGTTCTCCATTCAATTTGACCAGCTGAACTGCTACACCATAGGTAATCTCCTTGATGATATACACCTTAGCCAGTGTATCCTCAATTTCCATGGAAATTTATCAAATCTGCTATCATATAACAAGTCTACCGTGTGCACTACCAGTTCCTTCTTTTGTTGACTTGTATAACCTTCCATAGCCATTCTTTTCATCAGGAAGTGCATAATATCTTCAAAGTGACTATCTGCAACGTGCACTGCAAAGAACTGTGCGTCAGGTAGTCCTTCCTCTAAATCAGTAGGTTCCTCTCCAGTTTCAATGTGCGACAGATGATCAGGCCCTGCATTCAATCGTCATGGCTTCACAATAATTTCGAAGTCATACTCCTAGAACAACAGCAACCACCTACATATTTCCCCCCTAACACAGGCTTATTGACTAGGTACTTCAACATAGAATGATCTGTATACATTTTAAAGTGTTCGCCCAACAAATAGTGCCTCATCTTCTAGAGCACATACACCATAGCTAATCCTTCACGCTCTATCGTGGAATAATTTTTCTCCACTTTAGACAGCTTCCTATCGGCAAACGCTATAGGGTGATCCAGTTCTCCCTCACTGGCTTGTTTCAGTACGGCTCCCAGGGAAATACATGATGCGTCCACGTGCACATGAAATTGCTTCTTCCAATCCGAGAAGACTAGGATCGACTTTTCTCTTTTAGCACATCCAAGCTCTTCTGACATTCATCATTCCAATAGAATGTAGCATTCTTTTTCAACAATTTCTCCATAGGCATGATGATCTGGGCATAGCTCTTGATGAACTTCCTATAGTATCCAATATGCCCTAGAGTTGCACGCAATTGTTTCACACTCCTCATCGCCTCCAAGTTGATTATCACTGCAATCTTTGCGATGTCTACCATCAATCCTTGTCTGCATACCACATGACCGAGCAGGATCCCAAAAGGGACACAAAACAAACACTTCTTTAGATTGAGCACAATTTGGTATCTCCTACATGTATCTAGAATTAAGCACAAGAATGCCACATGGTGCTTGACCAATCCAAACACTGTCCAATCATCAAAGTATACATCCAAAAATTTATGAATGAAGTCTTTGAATTCTGCAATGACTACGTGCGAAAAGATCGCTGGCACATTCTTTAGCCCAAAAGGCATTACGGTTTATTGAAAACATCCCCATTCAGTCATGAAGGTCATCTTGCTTCTATCCTCATGTGCGATTTTGATCTAATGTACCCAGAGAACACATCAGTGAAAGAGTATGCTTCTTGGCTACCTACATTATCCAGGACCTTGTCATTGAATGGAATTGGGGAAGGATCATGCACATAAGCGTCATTCAATTTCTTGAGATCTATGCATATTGTTATTTCTTCCTTCTGTTTCTTTTCCTGAACCACTATTGGGCTTACCCAATCAGATTCTTCCACGGTTCAATAATGCCTGCCATGAGCATCTTATCTAACTCAATGAAAACCTTTTTCTTATACTTTGGGTTGAGGCAGTATAGTCTTTGTTTCATAGGTTTCATGTCCATCTTTAGGGTGATCTTCATGACACCCAGGTCTCCTATTATCTCTTTTAGATTGGAAAAATTCATGGGGAATAAGTCTTGATATTCGCGGAGAAGTTTGGTGACCTTATCTACTGTCACATCATCCCAGTAGTCCCCAATCTTGGCAAACTTCAGTTCTGCCTTTGTAACAATGTTCACCTACCTAGTCTTTAGTGGCTCAGTTATGTCTGGGTTCTCTAGTTGTGGTCCTTCAACTCCATGATGACCTTCAGTCTCCTGGATATTAATCTTTCTCGGGTCTTTGTCTTCTTGTTCCACTATTACATTGTAACATTCCAGTGTGTGGCTTAGCTAGGTAGTCCAATCAAGTGGAATCAGGTCTATAGGATCTGGTGGTATCCTAAATATGGTTGTCTTAACCTCCTATAACACTTCATCAATGGACTCAAATCCATCCTCAAAACTAAACATCATCAAAAATTCTTGGTGTAAAACATCCCATTCTTCAGTTCCATGATGAAGTCCTATCTCCAAGTACCAAATGACTGGTATAGCGTCCAAAGTATGATGAAATAGATGGACCGACTCCGGCTGAGGCTTCGCTCTGTATGCTTCAGTCCATTTGGCCAAATGATCATGCAAATCATTCCTCCTGACATACTTTTCTATTAGTCGTACCTTCTACTGGCCAAAGTGTATCCTCATCATTCTCCTATTTTCGTGCCAATCATCGAAACTACCACTGTACGTACCCCACCATCTTGCAGGTGTAGTGCGCAGTGCTCAATCTAATGCCTAGAATTGATACTTCTCACGAACATCCCTATAGAATGCATCCAAAAAGCATTCAATGTCAGTTAGCCCATCATAGTGAGGTAGATTCCTTACCTTTGATGATACGCAATGCAACAACTTGGTCATCATATTACAGCACAACATAGATACTTCATGTAGCCGGTTCTTTCAGTGCTATAGTTCTTCATCTGAATCTGATGTGCAGGATCTCTCACGGTCCCATGTGTTGGGACACTAATTTGTCATTATCATTATCACTTTTTAACAACTATTTCATCCATTTCTACCATTCTTTATCACGTCATTTATCATAATTTATCATATAAATCCATTTTATAATTATTTATGCTCTTATGGATAAATACTATTTTTCTCCTTTATTTTTAATAAATTGATGATTATTATAGATGTTTTTACCAATAATGGGTTATTAATGGATTTGTTGTAACATCACTCATGATTTTAGCCTCCAAAATCTTTTCCATATTGCAAATTTGATCTCCAATTCACAAATAAATATTCCAACTCAGAAATTCGTTGGATTAAGAAGTGACGGTTTTTCATTGGAAATGAAGGAGAATCTGGAAAATCTGAAACATGGGTTTTGTCTAGAATGGACTAAATTAATTTTGTAATGTGCATTTTTCCAAAATTCCGTATGTATTAAGAGAAACAGAAGGTTATTCAAAGATGATTTTCTCAGATTTTCTGTTGTGGCCATTTTCCAAATTCTTTCGGTTGCAATACCAAATTTGACTTGTTCCTGCTGAATGTTGATGGAAAGATCTTTCACATATGATATTGCTAACCAATTTGTTTTGTATAATCCAAATTTGTAATGGAAATCATTTTGTAATCAACTTTGTTGTAACTTCTCTTTGCTCTCTGTGTATTTAAATGAAAATAAAGATTAAAGAGAGGACGATAATATGGGGAGAGAACTTTTTCACTGTTTACTTCAGTTGTAATTTTAATATACAAAGCATTATTCTAAAAGACACTGCTGTAATGCCGTTTGGATTTGATGAATAATACATAATTTGAGTTGCTGTTCACTCGTGATATTCTAAAGTAGTTAAGCAATATTCACTGATGGCTTGGGCCTAGTCACTAGTGGATTTCACTACTATTTCTTGTTTTATACTTTCACTTTTCCTTTACAGCAAGTTTAATTATTCTACTTTACAGTTTTATAGTTTATTTACTTTCATCAGTGTGGATTTCATGTATTCATTTCATTAATTCATAATTCTGTCAATTGATTTCATTTATTTATGTTGTGGAGTGAATTAATCATTAGAAGAGAATTATTTATTGTTAATTAAAAGACAGAGTGTTATTGGTTAGATTAAATGCTTTATTTCTAAGCAGTGGTTTAGATTCAACTGAAAGAACTTTGCTATTGCTATGGTGCACTCGGTTGATGTAATTTCAATTAGAATCTCTTGATTAAGATTGAGTCTTTGTTTTGATTAAGATTTAGTTTTGATGCTTGAATAGGTTAATTTCCTTGAAGTTACAAGATTGAGATTTATGGTTTGATCCGTTTACTCTTGTATTGAAATTGATAAGTTATCTTAAAGCATTACTCTCTATAGAGATAATGATTTCCATCACTTTCACATATTGTGTACACTCTTGAAACAAAAAGACTTACCCGGGTTGATAATTAATGTGAGGCGGTTAGGAGTTCTAAAAGACACCTTATATGCACCCAACATTTTGGTGTCACTGCCGGGGAATGAACTTGGGTCACCCACGTGACAGGCAGGAATACTCACCACTATTTTTTTCCCACTTCGAAACAACACTTTTTGTTTTTTGTTGTTCCCACTTCGGAACAACACTTTTTCATTTTTGTTGTTCCCATTTTGGAACAACACTTTTTCGTTTTTGTTGTTCACACTTTAGAACAACACTTTTTGATTTTTGTTGTTCCCACTTCGGAACAACACTTTTTCATTTTTGTTGTTCCCACTTCAGAACAACACTTTTTGTTTTTGTTTTTCCCACTTCGAAACAACACTTTTTCATTTTTTGTTGTTCCCACTTCGGAACAACATTTTTTCATTTTTGTTGTTCCCACTTCTAAACAACGCTTTTTCATTTTTGTTGTTCCCACTCCAGAACAACACTTTTTGCTTTTGTTGTTCCCACTTCGGAATAAAACTTTTTGTTTTTGTTGTTCCCACTTTGGAACAACACTTTTTTGTTTTTGTTGTTCCCACTTCGGAACAACACTTTTTCATTTTTCCTGTTCCCACTTCAGAACAACACTTCTTCGTTTTTGTTGTTCCCACTTTGGAACAACACTTTTTCATTTTTGTTGTTCCCACTTCGAAACAACACTTTTTGTTTTTATTGTTCCCACTTCGCAACAACACTTTTTTGTTTTTGTTGTTCCCACTTCGGAATAGCTCTTTTTTGTTTTTTTTGTTCTCACTTCGTAACAACACTTTTTCGTTTCTGCTGTTCCCACTTCGGAATAGCACTTTTTCGTTTTCGTTGTTCCCACTTCGTAACAACACTTTTTCATTTCTACTATTCCCACTTTGGAACAAAACTTTTTCATTTTTGTTGTTCCCACTTCGGAACAACACTTTTTCGTTTTCGTTGTTCCCACTTCGGAGCAACACTTTTTCTTTTTTGTTGTTCCCACTTCGGAACAACACTTTTTCGTTTTTGTTGTTCCCACTTCGGAACAACACTTTTTCATTTTTGTTGTTCCCACTTCGGAACAACACTTTTTTGTTTTTGTTGTTCCCACTTCGGAACAACACTTTTCTTTTTTGTTGTTCCCACTTCGGAACAACACTTTTTTGTTTTTTTTATTCCCACTTCAGAACCACACTTTTTGTTTTTGTTGTTCTCACTTAAGAACAACACTTTTTCATTTTTGTTGTTCCCACTTCCGAACAACACTTTTTTGTTTTTGTTGTTCCCACTTCAGAACAACATATTTTGTTTTTGTTGTTCCCACTTCAGAACAACACTTTTTTTTTTTTTTGTTCCCACTTTTAAACAACACTTTTTCATTTTTTTTTTTTTTTTTCCCCCTTTCAGAACAACATTTTTTTTTTTTTTTTTTCCCACTTCAAAACAATCCTTTTTTTTTTTTTTGTTCCCACTTCGAAACAACACTTTTTCATTTTTGTTGTTCCCATTTCAAAACAACACTTTTTCATGTTTTCCATTCCCACTTCGGAATAACACTTTTTCATTTTTGTTGTTCCTAGTTCGGAACAACATTTTTTTGTTTTTTCTATTCCCACTTCGAAACAACACTTTTTCATTTTTGTTGTTCCCACTTCGGAAAAACACTTTTTTGTTTTTGTTGTTCCCACTTTGGAACAACATCTTTTTGTTTTTTTGTTCCCACTTTGGAACAACACTTTTTGTTCTTGATGTTCCCACTTTGGAACATCAATTTTTCGTGTTTGTTGTTCCATCTTTGGAACAACACTTTTTGTTGTTTGCTGTTCAAACAACACCTTTTTCTCTTAGTGTGTTTTGTTGTTCCCACTTTTGAACAATTGTTGTTCCATCTTTGGGACAACATTTTTGCTTCTTGAAGTCGTGTGTTTTCTAAACAACACCCTTTTCCTTGCATTATTTTGCTGTTGAATAACACCTCCTCCCTCTTGTGGGATTATTTCTAGCTCATCTCAGCTCCATTTTTTGATTCCCTTTCATGGCATGAAGTAAAATTCAATCAATTGAACAAGACTTTTGTTGTTCAATCAACTGAACAACACTTTTTGGTGTTTTATTTTTTATGTTCAAATGATTGAACAATTGTTGTTCAATCGATTAAACAACATTTTTTGCGTTTTTTTAGGAATAACTGTGATTTCTCTTTGCTGTTTCATCGCCAATCATTTTTTCATTTTTCTTTCTCTTTTATGTTTTGAATAAAAAGAACATCTCGTTGGATTTGTGCCTAAGATAAAGAAAAACAGTAATATTAATACCATTATGACTCATAAAACCTTCTGATGGTCATCTATATTCTAAAGCTAACATGGTACACCTATATAATGACTGATTGAATATCTTCTCTTTGGAGACATCATAAAATGATTTATTATTCTAATACCATGCTAGTTTATCTTTTACACTTTCAAAAGGATAAATCCCTTTGATATGATGATATGGGGGGGGAGCATAATTTTCACTGGCATTTTTTTTTTACTTCTTATGCCATCCGTGACTCTTAAGGAGTAAATGAGCCTCCCTTTACAATAAAAGCATTAAAATATAAAAATATGAAAATGTAATAAGCACTGTATTAAAGAGGATGGGGGGTCTCATCACGAGCCAGCCTACCATGATAATATGGGTGTAACAGGTGACATTCCATTATGGCCACCACACCAAGGTAATGACCTTATTGATGGTTAAAACCGTCAGAAGGATAGGGGTCCTCATCATGAGCTAGCTTGATCACTCTTTTATATCCTAGTGAATGGCACTATGATTATCTAGTTACCATGCCAGCATAGTGGTCTCTTTATAAAAAAAACAGAAAACCATCTACATACTAAATGAAGGACTCTGTCTCATTTTTGGGTTAAAAAGAAACCCTGTCGAGGCTATGAACACCTGCATGCAGCAGTGCCTCTGCATGTGGTATTGAAATACTATGTTACACTGCCAAATACTCTCTATCTTATTACCCCCTATGGATTCATTTCTAAAGGAGAATTTACCATTTGAACATCATTTCTAATTCAACTAGCCAACATGCATGGTAAACTATATCTTTGTACACATTATATCATTATTGTCCAATCAGTCTACCACCAGTCATTAACATTTATCGCCAGTCATGCTTTCATCATATTTTTCCACCTAAGGTAAATATCTATTTACATAATCATCTAAATCCCTATTTTATTTTACATGAATTTCACATCTTTTGACCTGTACTGCTCTGATTTCTTTTGCTGTATTTACGCCGCTTTGATTGATTTTCCTGCTGCCTTTATGAATCCTCAATGTCCTTTCGCTTTTTCCTATGCTTTATGGTCATGGATGCCCTTTTCGTATTTGAGGGGGACAATATGCATTATGGAATAATGTGTGCAACTCTGCCATAACTTGCTAATTTGACAAAATATTATTATTGCATCTCTACAAAGGTTTTTTCTGATTGAAATTTTTGCATGAGACTTCTCTGTTGCTATTCAAAACTAAAACTGTGGATTCAAGAAAATTGCATACATAGTAGAGAATTGTTTACAAGAAGACACCAAGTATGGCGGGCAACTCTATTCGCAGCGAGTCCACAATATTGAAACTAACAGAAGAGGCTCAAGCAACTCGCAGATAGGATGTGCTTGCATGGCTTCCACCTTTTGCATCACTTTCAGCATCATCTTAGCCTACATCAGCTTCAACACATACCAGTCCATATATGTCATTTTGATGAGCCCCAAAAATGGATAATTATTTGGGCTCATTCAACTTCCTAATTCGACTTAATCCACCATTCTCATTAGTTTATTGCATGTTTTTTATTATATTTATGCTAATAGAGTGAATTTGGTTAGTCATTATGCCAACAAGTCTAATGGGTGCTTTGTGTAGCCTTTTTGGTCAATTTGGAGACAAAATTGAAGGTCTTAATGAGCACTTGGCAGCCAAATTCGTGGGAGAACAAGGGA
>Ga0181464_1000594_pt3 | contig 14741 bp, 9 predicted proteins | sample InSIn2gowninarea_FD_119074 | JGI IMG/M metagenome (GOLD analysis project Ga0181464, IMG submission 119074) | Clean room microbial communities from NASA Spacecraft Assembly Facility at Jet Propulsion Laboratory, Pasadena, California, USA -... ...
TATATGACAAAATAATAGAAAATTCAAAATCGATCCATAAACACATGAATACAAATATGTTTGCATTTTTGTTGGCAATGGCATATTAAGATTTGAATTTAAATAAATGATAAAATAGTGAAATTCAAATATAAATAAAAATTGGTGAATCATACCACTGCTCAGTGCTATGTTTATTACCAGACTTTTCAGTATTTATATCAGACCTTTAATTAGTTTAACAGTCCTCCAAATTTTAATAAAATGCCAAACAATGTACTAAGTTAAAGTTTGAACAATGGGTGAATCATACCACTGCTTAGTGCTATGTTTATTACCAGACTTTTCAGTATTTATATCAGACCTTTAATTAGTTTAGCAGTCCTCCAAATTTTAATAAAATGCCAAACAATGTACTAAGTTAAAGTTTCAACAATGCAAATAACCTTCCAATTATATAAGATGACGACTGATTAGTTTTTAGGCCACTGTTAGATGTATTATGACACTGTACAGTGGCTACCAACCGGATGCATTTACATATGATATAATGAATAATTATGCTTGCAAGACAAGGAAGCTTGGAGGCGCACTTCAGTTCTTGGATAAAATGAAAGAAGGGGGGATTAAGCCTCTGTATGGTACTTATGCTCATCTTCTTAAGGGAATCCTCTTCGATAGAGATTTTGAGGAAGCATATTCATTCCTGATTCAACAGAGTGGAACGGATCCCAATTTGGATTCAGTAAACTATGAGTATTTGATCAGGGTTTATCACAAAGTAGGCCTAGAGGAAGAAGCACGCCATCTTTTCACAGAGATGAAAGCTAAGGGTTTGGAACTTCTAGATGACAAATTGTACACACAGATTTTACATGAGAACAATGAGCCAAAACCGATTTGAAAACAATTTAGTACAAGTGTTGATTTTCCATTTAATATGGATATCCATCATTGCTATACCAATAGATTCAGCCGAGTTTACTGTAGGAATGTCACATCATTTCAGGTATGCACCAAAGGCGTTTCTCAGTAAGATAAATTGATAATTTTGTAGCATTCGCTGCACATCGAATGCAGGAGTCATGATGGCTTTTGGCCTGATGGTAAATTTCATAGGAACTTCAAAAAAGATAGTTCCTCGATTTCAGCTGTAGTGCATGAATGTTCATAGGTAAAAATCGATCCATTATTCAAATCATGCAGAAAATCTGAGCATGCAGATGCAGATGTTCGATAAAACTGCCAAAAAAACCATCGAACCTCAAAAAAACAGTTGAAATTCGCGTTAACATACGTACAGGTTCAATTTTTTCAGGTTCGAATTTTAAGGTTTGATTAGGTTCGAATTCGTTCAGGTTCGCTATTCAGGTTCGACTTTCAGGTTCAGCGAACCTGAACGAATTTCAAATTTTTTTTCAAGTTCGCTAAATTTCGTACCTGAACCTTCAGGTTCGTCGAACCCTGTGACATAGGTCAAAACTACAGTAGATATGTTACAAACGCTCTTGCTTTCTCCTTGACAAGTGCATTTCAAATTGCCACAACAAAGACAATTTCCAACCAAATTTCTATATCTATAACAAATTCCTGCAATTTATTGTGTAACGTTCGAGATGTTAAAAACGTAGGTCACTTGAAAAACTTCCAATATGTAAGCATCTTATCCAAGCTTCCAACAAAATGTTCCTTTCCCTTGAGGTGAACTATATCACTTACATATATAGTCTTCCATGGGCATAAACAATATCTTTGAAAGCTACAAACCTTCCTCTTGGTGCCTTAGTTTTTCACGTGTTAACTTTTCCTAGCAAGGAATCACCTATGGGGAATTGTATACCTCCAAATACAAGCAAAAGCATAGCATTGCATGCACTAATCTCTAAATGATTTTGTTCGTTCAAAAACATGATACTATCTATCATTGTTATTTGGCCCACACTAGTAGACAAGAACTACTAATACCCAGGTTTGCTAATGGAATTGCATTTCACTTGGGCTTCAATGAAATATATGGCACTTGTACATAAATAAAAGAGGGGAAACTTCTCAGATGGGTTTATCTTAGGTGGTTCAGAGGAATGATTGTCATCCTTCCCACCCGGATTCAATTCCCGCAAGTGACATTTGAGCTCATAACAAGTATACTATTGTAATTTGTAATGGCTTGAGCCTCATCATTGATGGGCTTTGTGTCCTAAACACTCTAGGGTTTACCCTAGGTCCCATCCTCAATATGAGGGGAAGTGTTTGGGGGTTCTACCCAGGAATGTAACCTAGAAAATAAATAAATATAAGAGATAATACTTCTCTTGTTTCGTATATGCAGTTTATATAATGAATAACATATCTAAGCTCTGATACAATACAAAATGTGAGAACGACCTAAAAGCCACATAACAACTGTTGAAAACAAATGATGATACCCTTAAGATTCCTCACACACATTGTAGATTCCTATTTCCTAGAAAAAACGTCAATGGCAAACTAACCATGAATTTTGAAACAAAATTGAGAAATAATTGTGATTTGACTCTACGAGGTGGCAAGTGCACTTGGGGGGGGGGGGGGGTCCCTTTCAACCCCTAACAAAATCATGAATTAAGTTTGGAATGGGGCCTAGGAAGAGTTATTTACAATCAAGTTGAGGAACATACCTTATAGCGAGGGTTAAAACTTCTTAATTCGAGGCACATAAGTGAACTAATCATCATTGGCAATTCAGCTCTAATTATCAAATACATGTTTCCTTACCACATTAGATGGCATTTTAGCAAGAAGGCTCATTTGACGAATCCCAAGAGGTCAAACACTTTGAGTCAATAGAGTATTCCCACATCCTAAGAGAAAGAAATCATCAAGTCTATCACATGGCCAAAGAAGCTACTCATCTGGAGTTGTAGAACATTGGTGGCAAAGGGGGGGCTCACCATCACCCCAATTCCTTAATCAATTTGGTTGGATGACTTATCGAAAGTTTTGCATGCCAATTACTCCCCATGGCAAGTGTCATTCCAAATTTATTTTGGTTTGGAAGTCGAGGTCATTATAATTCTAGTACCATTGCACAGTTCATCTGATATGAGGGAGCAGGTTTATCAACTGTGTTATTGGATCCACGAGGTCTTGATGCTAGATTCATGGATCCACATTTTGGATATGCATACGAATCCACCCATATCTGCTTAGGATCTACCACGTAAACAGATCCTTCAAACTCAAAAACAGATCCTGTGCTATTGAAATAGATCAATGACAGCTAGTTCTCACGTGTTGAATCCCAATAAAATAACATTAGAGTTTTCGGTTTATTTTTTATTTTTTAAATGATAATTGCCACCTATTTGAAACCCTAAAAAGCAAATATTCTATTTAGATTCTTAGATCACTTATTAGTAATTTGTAGGTTGTATAGTTGTATAAGTTATTAATTACCTATAGGTTGTATGACGCATGATAATGCAAATAGGAAAGGTATGAAACAACAAAATTTTAATTTACATAATGCTCAGAAGAAAGCTTTAAGACAATACATAGATAATTATATATATTGTACAAAGGATGGTTGTGTCATAAATAATTTAATTAGATCAATTCCATCCTACTCTAGGTGAAGAGTACTTCTAGAACATTATGATACATAGACTATAGCATGTTCTCAAACAATGTACAATATTAATTTGCCATTGTAACTAGATGGGAATTTTTAGATTTTAAGGCAAATGTCAAGGAAGATGATAGGTTGATCAAGATGTAGGGTTGAAATATTCAATTGCTAAGCATGTAGAGCCATTTTTGGACATGTAGTTAGACCTATTCTACATCATCATATCAATAGAGTGATCATTGATGAGACACACAATTTTGTATTTACAGTTATCCTTTTTGTATAAAGCATGGTGCATCATGATTTCAATCTTTAGATTTATGAATTATCTAATGATTTTAGTTCTAATGTGTTGATTGGAGTAGAGAAGAAGTGCTATGCTTGTATAAGCGCTAAGACTAAAAAAAGAACACAGAAGACTGCCACTTTAACAGAATATTAATTTATTTAGCTATTTCCTAAAGTTAGACTTAGGAAAAAGTAAAGTCCCTAAGTTAACTTATGATTTAATCTCAGCCATTGATCACGATTTAATCTCAGTCGTTCAGAAGGAGATTAGGGTTGAGGTCGAGATTATAAGAGGAGATAGAGCGAGTTGATGGAAAGTCAGTTGAGCACAAGCAGGTGTGAGAGCGTAGTGAAGGAAGAGCTAAGAGTTTAGCAATTCGCGAAGGTTGAGCTTGCAGGAGAGATTCAGATCAAGTAAAGGCCACACTGCCTTAGCCCTGAGATCAGTTGCGCAGCTCCAGTTCGCATATGTGCACTAGAGGAGAGAATTTGCACTCGTACATGCGAGCAGACACGCAAATTCGCACGGCCTTTTGGTAGATAGAGGAGGCAGTGACCAGATCGATTGATCAGTTGTATTTCTGTAATAAAAGGGAAGTTTGTCCCTTGTAATTTTCAGAAGAAAATCATTTGCTGCAGAAGAACAATAAAACACACAGAGTTGCAGGTTTTCCCCATAGTTGGGGTTTCCTGGGTATGTCTTGTGTTCTATGGTTTGATATGTTTGTCTTCTGATTTATTTTCTGCTGTGCATGTTAAGTTAGAAAACTCAGTATATCTGTGACTTAAGTTCCAGAATATCAGTTATTAACTTATTTGTGTTTCTAGGTTTTTATACTCAGAAGACTGCAAATCAGTTTACTGGGTTTTAAGGAAACTTAACATGGTGTTGTCATTCATGAATGGCTTGATTTTTAACTTTGAATATGTTCTTTAAAATTAAAAAATTTATTTTTGTATTTTGAATACGTGGTGTTTTCCCACCCGTATTCAATCCTGGCTTTTCAAAAATCTGGTAGATCTGTATCCAGATCCAGATCTGTATCCATTTCCGTTTCTTGGTAACTTAGTTTATCACTGTGGTTTTAATTCATCCCCAAGTGAAAATGGGTCAATGAAGACTGATCCAGATGTTCAGCTCGCCGGCATTTCTTTGGGTACTCAAGTCTAGGCCCCCTGAAGGAGTGCAGTCTAGTTGATTGTCCAGCAATTTCTTTGCAGGAATTCTCAGTCAGCAGTTAAGGTAATTTTGAATTTGTTATCCTGGGTTTGTCTACCGTGCAATTTTGTCTGTGTATGTCACTCTGTTTCATAGCCCATGTCTAGTCAATAACTGGAGTTGCATAGTAAGTCTGTTAACAGTGGAATGGAATTATTGTCTTAATACTCCAATCAAATTCCATCTCTTTATGTTCTCCAGCTGCAATTTGGAAGTGAAAGGGTGGGTTTAAGTGTTGCTAGTGGAATTTTGCATTAGTGTTTGGAATTGTGGGATTCTTTGGAGGTTACGTTGTATAATGGATCGTGTGGCGAACCATCTTTCAGCTAGGATGATGTCCTCTTTATGAAATTGATAACATCCATTGCACGGTTTGTTATCAAGAATCCCTTATTGGGGATTGTAGGACTTCCATATTTTCTGCTACAAGGAAAATCCATACCCAAGAGGAAAATCACAACAATGAAATGGCAGTTATAATGGAAATACACAGTAAAAGAGGCAACTAGAGAATTTAGAAGCCGAATGCAGTGCTCTGTGTCATCAGATATCAAGTTTGGCCAGGGAGCATCATTCAGCTCCCTCTATATTCAGAAAGTCAATTAGGTCAGATGCTGAGGAGAACCTTGAGGAGACTGTTTACCAGATGCCTAACAGGTAGATATAGATGGCATGGACCAGGGACCCCAGCCTTCTGCTCTGGAACAAGAGGAAGCTTGCAGCAAACATGTTTTAAATAGTATTCAGATTTCTCATGTTTCTCAGAGTTTTTTTTTTCCTACACGTACTTTTAAGGATTTATGTGAGTAAAATTTATTGGATGTCATCTGCAAAGGATGGTAATATCTTTATCACAATTATCATGCAAGACTTTGGACTCTTTCTCAGAAGGAAAAAAAACGTAACAAAGTCCTCCTTTTGTATCATTATGTTGTCCGGTGAGGCTTAAGCAGCTTTACGATACAAAAGTTAACAGTTCTTCTCAAAAAAATTAGAAGTGTGATTTGACTCTATAACACGATATTTTTCAACAGATAATTTCATCTCTGACCATAATTATTAAACTGACAGGTGATTGAAAAGGCGGGTCTGGAACTGAGAACAGGAAGCTTGTATGCACTATGGTTTGTTTGGCATCTAAACTTAAATTTTCATATATTTTGGATCAACAACTATTACTTTAGTTGAATACAGTTGTTTGGGAGTACACTACAATGTACTCAACCGAGTTTCCAATTAGCTGGTTGAAATAAACCTCACTTAAGAAAGAAAACCAGTTGTAGGAGACCCCATTCAATCTGAATTTCAATTATTCACTATAGAAGACTGTTATTGGCTGTAATCCAAATGCATCATTGTATTCACCTTTTAAGTGGTTATCTTGATAATCAATCTGACATGTCCATAGAAAACGTCAGAAGTATTCATTGTGTCTTTAGTATTGCCTAGAATTTCCCCAACTAGCAGGTGCCTATTTTGCTCCCTTATAAACTAAATGCTCATAATAATAAATATTAAGAACAATGATGTACCTCAGGCAGCTTCTTTATCATCCATGGTTTTTCAGGCTACCTTCATTTTGTTTCCTTAGCTCAAGGATCCTGATTCCCTCATTATTCTTCCTAGAATTTTCATCCTGACGCTTCATTACCATTATTGTCAGTTGCCCACAACCTTGGTCTCAACATTACAGTCATAAACATTGAGATTTCCTAAAAAAATTCACCATCTTGTTGCCACACATCTAGGTATGCAGGATGAGATAAAGAAAGCTGTTGAGCAAATTCCGCAAAAGAGTGCACGTACCAAGTCAGAGATGTACTTCACAACTCATTTCTACCCTAATGAATGTTCAAAAGAACAAAAGCTTTTTGGCAGAATTCACAAAAGATATTAAGTACCAAGTCAAAAAAAGAAATTTTTCCATGAACTTACAACTCTTTCTGTAGTCCAATAAACGTTTTAGGAACAAATGTCACCGAAAACATCCCTAAAGCAATATCTAAGAAACAGTGAGCCACAGAACCTCAGAAATTAATATAATTTCTTGACAGTTCATCCTCCAAAATTTTGAGAATAATAAGAAATAATTCAGGCTGAACTCATACAGTACCTCACATTGAATTGGTAACCAAAATCTGGATTTGAATCCCACTGCTCACTGGTTTAAACGACTAGGGCATAACTAATGTTCTTAAAGAGGATTATAAAGCAACCATTTCAACAGTGCAATTAGTTTTTGATCTCTGTATAGACCTCATGGAATTGAATTAGGTTGTGAATCTCAATTTAACGCGTTGTTATGCGAGAACAGTGGCCACCTTTGACTTCATTGTCCAGGACCAATAATACCGTTCCATGCATCGTACCTTTTCTCCATTTCTTGAATCTCCTAAGCAATGAGCTCTTAATACTACAAATCTAATGACATAGATTGTATATCCATGACCCAAGGCCAATACGAACCGAAAAACACACAAGAGGTGGGTTTGGCCTAATTGCAAATAGAACTCGGTCTCTACTACATCCCTGAGATCGATTTGGCCTAATTGCATAAATAACTCGTTCTCTACAGCATCAATATTTGGTACACAGTGCTAACAAAAATTGACAATGATATCTCCTAAATTAGCAACGATTCAAGAAAACCCTTTAACCTAAGATGGAATCATAAAATAGGCATTGCTTCCTCTCAAAGAAACAATAAGCAAACCAGCCAGAACATGGATTAGCCCATTAATCAAATCTAGTTTCTAGTTTTACCCATTAGCTAATCAAGTTTAGAAATACACAAAACACGAGCTCCTTCTCATGGCATCACATATAGAAAATGCTAAGAATATTTTCTCCCGTGATTCCTCCAATCCCAAAGGGGAAAACATAAAGAAAACGACAAAAGCTGATTAGAATGGAACAAATGAATGATACCTGATGGCCTGATAAGATCAAATTTCGCTTGCTGGGTCTCCCTCCAACCACGGCCTGATAAAAATTTTGAAAAATCACAAATTTATTCCCGGTACCAGCTGCTTCTATCAATCCAAAAACGTACTCAAAAGACCATTCACAATGACTTTTCTCAATATAGATCCCTTTGCATCCCATAAGCTGTAAATATCCCGAGCTTTTCAATAAATGGGCTGATTTCAATCCCTTTCGAAAGCCTCTGTGAACTGAAACTTAGCGAACTTACAATCATGGGTCCCGTGGAATTTCTATCCGAAGCCGAAACATGATCAACATGAATCCAAACATTGACAAATGCATGCACTGGGGACTTCACGGATATTCAAGGATATCCTCGCAAAGGTAAAAAAAATTAATGGTTCTTGGGGAGTTTATGGCGATGATTTGAGTTTCTGCAATAATGTGATTCGCAGAGGACGATTCGAAAAGGAAGAGGGAGAGAGAACAGGTTCACGTCACACACGTCACGGCGGTTTTCATCGCGTTGAGAACAATTTCCAGGGAGTTTCCAGCAGTGCGTGGTTTCTCCTCTGTCGACATCTCTCGCCGAAGTAAAATATTATTTTATTCTTGATTAATTTATTATCTCTAGAAAGACATGATACATTTTGGACTATGTATTTTTAGGGTTTGGTGCTGAATGATATGAAAAAGTAATCGATTAATTAATGGTGGTGAGAGAAAGCGGGGATGTCTTCTGATGATGGTGGAGCAAATCTCTCTGGTCGCATTTTAACGGAAAAGATTCTCGGCACTCTGTAAATTTTGAATGAACGTAATATGATTTTATTTTTATAATTGTACAGTTAAATGGAAAAAATTTGATTAACTTTACCATGATTTTAATATATAAATAAATAATTGTACAGTTTGGAAAAAAATTTGATTAATTGTACGATGATTTATACATATAATAAGGCACTTTATCAAATTCATTAAATTTAAATAAAAATCTCTGGTCGCATTTTAACGGAAAAGATTCTCGGTACTCTGTAAATTTTGAATGAACGTAATATGATTTTATTTTTATAATTGTACAGTTAAATGGAAAAAAATTGATTAACTTTACCATGATTTTAATATACAAATAAATAATTGTACAGTTTGGAAAAAAATTTGATTAATTGTACGATGATTTATATATATAATAAGGCACTTTATCAAATTCATTAAATTTAAATAAAAATAATTAATAATATATAATTTACGAACTTTGCCGTACTAATTTATAATCTCTCACTAGTAATAGAAAAACAATTCGAGGCATGTGCGTTTGTAGTCCGACTTGCTGATATCATGTGCACACATTCCTTGTATTTTTCTAATATATATTTGCTCATATATTTTCAACTATGAATAATTCACTACAATTATCAAAGGTAGACCTAGCACAATTACTCTACAGAGCTTTTATGAGTATATAGAGTCTTTAGAGAAACGTAGAGAAGAAAGAGAAGTCAAGTTACAATAGAGTTAGCAGCCATGCCGGAAATAAATTCACATTTCTTGAAGACAAGATCCAAAAACAAATAGAAAATAAAATAGAACTATTGGAGAATAAAATGGAGGCAATAGACACTAGGTTGCAAGTTATAGAAAAACAAAACCAAGATATGAACCAAACATCCCAGCAAATAGATGTTGATACTTTAGAGAGTCCTAAAATGAAAGATATGATTAAAGAGCTAGAAGAAAATTTAATAGCCGCCTCACCCTAAATAGTGTGGCAGATAAATTAGATATCAAACCAATTAAAGATGAAATGAAAAAATTGATAAAATTAGACCATCAGCGTAACAAAAGGGCCTTGAACCTTATAATCTTCGGTTTGAAAGAGGAGGTATACGAGGATACTTTAGCCATAACCCAGACATAATTACATAATAGATTACAAATTGAAACAACGTGTCTCACAGAAGCAACAAGGTTGGGAAAACTAACTCAGAATAAAGGAACACTGATCCGAATAAAGGTGAGCTCTACTGACCATAAGTATGACATACTTAGTAAAACCTCAAGTCTAAAAGGAACAGGAATATTTATAAATGAAGATTTCATTCCAGAAGATCACGCAGAATTGAGAAAGGAGGTTCAGAAGGTAAAGGAAGCTAGGAAGGAAGGAAAATGGGCAATAATCAGAAATAGAAAAGTCGTTATTCAAGATAGAAACCAAAAAGATAATAATAAATAGCAATTCAACATGCTCCGGATTCTTTCTTGGAACTGTCGAGGCTTTCCATGGAACAAAGGCCCCAAGCTAAGTTGGATCTCGAATGATGTTGATATTATTTTGCTTGTTGAAACTTGGGAGCACGAAGAATCTAAGGTCCCTAACATAGATGGCTTTACATTATGGTCTACATGGAATAAGCGATCCTCTTGTAGAGGCATTGGGGGTATAGCTTGTTACATTAAGAAAAACATCTCTCCCCATGCTAGGATTCATAAAAATGACCCTTACAACCAATATTGTTGGATAGAAACTACTGACATTTATGATAAAAAGACCTACATAGCAATCTGTTATTTCCCCCCCATCAATTCTAACTTCTATAAGAAAAAGAATCTAGATAAAAATAGTCCTTACAATGGTTTAGAGAATGATATTTATAGCCTAAGGAATGAAGGCAATATCATTTTAATGGGTGACTTTAATGCTCGAACTTCAAGCAATCAAGTTATTCTACTAAGCAATCATTCCAACCGTAATCCTCTTTGGTTAGACAAAGACCTTCCTCTAACTAGCTGGTACAAAAGGAGCTCTGAAGACCTCGAGGAGAATTTGTTTGGGTTGGAGCTAGTCAAGCTTTGTAATGCTCAGGGTCTCATAATTTGCAACGATCTAAAGAAGTGGCCCAATTCTAGCCAAATGACCTGCATCCATGGGCTTGGTAGCAGCGTAGTAGACTGTGTTATCTCCGATCTCCCTGTATACAACGAAATAACAAATTTTGACATCTTAAACGACCACAAGCCTGACTCTGATCATAGGCCTTTACTTATAACTCTCAATTTTGTCATGCATAGAGATCCCGTAGAAGACAATCCTTATAGCCAAAAGAAGTTAATATTTGATAGAAATAAAAAAAGATCTCTTTCTAAATGAGTTAAAAACTAATTTGCTTCCTTTATCTAGTATAGACAACATAGAAGATCTCTATCATAATTTTACTACAACCCTCTCATATTCTATTAACAAGTTCTCAATTGAAGTTTCAAGTAATAAAAGAAATAGCAAAACCAACCCATGGTATGACAAAGATTGTAAAAGTGTGAGGAGAGCAATTAAGGAAGTTGTTGATGAATCTCTTAAAATTGGCAACATAAAAATATACAAAGCCCTAACTAAAAGGAAAAAAAGGCAATGTGTTCGTAAAAGACGAGAATCTCTTACACCTCTCTAAGGTAGCTCCTAAGAAATTCTGGAGGCGAATTCTAACTAGGAAAACTAAAGATAATAATAAAATTGCTTTACACGACTGGAATTCCTATCTTAAAAAGTTGTATGAATCTCCAAATGTCATGGATAAATTTTAAACCTGCTCACAACGAAAGAAATTTTCTCATTATAAGACATTGATTTTGGGGTTAATCACTTGGCTAATGGGAAAGCTAAGGACATTGAAGGTTACCAGGCGGAAATCTTAAAAATTGGAGGTCTTGTCCTCATCCCCCACATTCACAAGCTTTTCAATCAAGCAGTCAAGCAAGGGTTCCCTAAACCATGGACTCAATGCCTCATTATCCCTATTTTAAAAAGTGGGGATACAAATAACCCCTCTAATTATCGGACAATTATGATTAGTCATTTCCTAGCCAAGTTATATGGTATTATTTTGGAAAGTAAGTTGAGCATATGGCTTGAAAGTGAAGGTAAGCGAGCTAAAGGCCAAGCGGGTTTTAGAAAACAGCGCTCAACAAGACCACCTCATTACGCTTAGGATCATTGTGGAGGAATGCCACAAAGATAAATCCAATCTCTTTTGTTGCTTTGTGGACTTTAGAAAGGCTTTCGATACGGTTCCTAGAAACAACATTTGGAACATATTAGAAGAGCTAAAGGTTCCTTTTGAGTTGAGAGTTGTCGCTATAAGGTTATACGAGAATGTAATTGCCAAGTTAAAGAGCAATGAAGGGTGGTCGAAAGATATTAAGTGTAATATCGGAGTTAAACAAGGTTGCCCCTCTCCCCTACCCTATTTGGCATTTACATCGACAAGCTAGAAGGTTGTTTAGAGGAAGCAGGATGTGTTGGCACAATCTTACTAGGATAGTCATCATCCTTCTTCTCTACGCTGACGATATTATTCTTCTTGCAAGGTGCCCATCTGATCTTGATAAGCAACTTAGACTTCTTAAGGATTTCTGCTCTACCATGGGTATGATTGTTAACACTGACAAAACAAAAATTATGATTATCAAATCCAAGAAGGACACTTACGCTAATTTTATGTATGACAAGTACTTAGGAATTGATATTCATCATAAGCTCAACTAGAACTATAGCATTAAGAAAATGATTAATGGGGGATGGAAAACTTATTTTGGTCATGAAAATAATTGTAAAACGGCAAAACTCGTAATGTGGGATAGAAAGAAGTTCCTCTTTGAAACTTTAGTCACTCCGGTTATCCTATATGGATGTGAGGTTTGGGGTTGTAGCATCTTTAGAGAATCTTGGAAAAATATTGAGCAAATCCAAAAACGTTTTATAACGTATAGCCTCAAAATTAAAAGCAACACACCCTATCCTATTCTCCTTATAGAAGTGGGTCTTTCCCCTATCAAGAGCCTAGCCATGACTAGGCTTCTATTGTACAAGCACAAACTCAATAACATAGGAGACCATAGACTTCCTAAGCTAGCTTTAAATTCTAGCCAAAACCACCTAAGGCTTAAACGAGGTTGGTATAAAGACACCAGAGCCTAGTTAAACCATTAGGAGATCGATGAGAATGTTGCATTGCAAAACATTAATAACATTAAAAATATTTTTACTTTTAAGTTCAAAGAAAAAATATGATGTGAGAAAGATTTAGCAGCTAAAAGAAAATTAAGATATTATAAGGAGGTCATAAACTCCACCCTAGAAGATCAAAAGTATCTCTCTGTTTTAACTAGCTCAAAGAAGAAAATTAGTATAGCGAAGATTAGAATGAATTCTCATGAACTCCATAGTGAAACAGGTCGTTGGGTAGTTCCTAAAACACCATGGATGGAAAGGTTCTGCCATCACTGTGAGAATACGAACTTCGAGGATGAAAATCACTTCCTCTTAGAGTGCCCTGCATACGACCACATTAGATCTCAGTTTCAAAATCTTTGTTGCAACACTGACCTTCCTAGCCTTTTACGATGTCAAAATTACAGTGAGCTCAGGAGGCTTTTCTCCAAGCTTTTTTAGCATAGGAATAAAATCCCAAATCAAACTAAATAATTCGTTTCTTTAGGTCTGAGAGACCAAAGTTTGGTCTCAGTGGACGTTAACCATCATCATCATATATAATAAAATATATTTGGACTAATTCCATGTGATACTTCCGTTTCTGTTTGTGTAAATAATTGCCACACTGATGTATGTATACTTATGTATGTTTTTGTGAATAATTGTCACACTTCTATCTTATCGAATGATTGTTTTCTCACTTTGTTTGAAGGATGAAACATTTTCATTTAAAATTAAATTTTCTCATAATGTTAAAATAATTATTTTTATTTTTCATGATTAAATTATAATTAATATTTTATTTTTCATATATAAATTATAATTATAAATCATTTTAATTTTAATTTATTGGGTATGATAAGGTGTTTTGTTAAGGTATTTTGTGGTTAAAAGGTTATTGGTTTAAAATCTAGTGGGTAAAAATCTAGCATGATAAGGGTTGGCATGGTGGCCCAAGCTAGGGGCAATCCCCCATTGATTTTGACAGCTTAGATGCCCTTAAGTGGCGGCTACTCAAACTATAAATTGGGCATTGGCATGGTGGCCCAAGCTAGGTGCAATCCCTGGGTGATTTTGACAGCTTAGATGCCCCTAAGTGGCGGCTACTGAAGCTATAAATTATGCGTTGGCATGGTGGCCCAAGCTAGGTGCAATCCCTGGGTGATTTTGACAGCTTAGATGTCTCTAAGTGGCGGCTACTCAAGCTATAAATTGGGCGCACTACTCATCTCAGAACTCACATTACGTTTAAATTTAACACATATTTAAATAAAAATAAAATTATTAAATTATAATAATTATTGTTAATTATAAATTTAAAATATCTTAAAGTAAGTGTAGTATATTAAAAAAAATTATTATATTCTTTTTTTGTAACTGAATTTTATTATCTCACATCAACCAAAAAACTATTACATATATCATCCTTTACTACCAACCAATTATATGACAGATGGTCTCAACCTGCCTAATGGAAACCATGTATTTTTTACCATTTATCAATAAAGTAGCAAGACCAAAACTGAAAAGAGTGTAATTTATGCAGCATCACTAGAGATTGTATGAGAATAACATATCAAAAGGGACTAACAATAATCATCTAATAGCTATCAATTAGAAGAGTTTATTGGTGCAGGATCACGAGCACTATAACCTGGAGGGGCAGAAAACGTGGTGATGCACAGGATGTGATGATGCAGGAGCATGAGACTTGGAGGGAAAATCTTCAAACTTAT
>Ga0181464_1000804_pt1 | contig 14741 bp, 9 predicted proteins | sample InSIn2gowninarea_FD_119074 | JGI IMG/M metagenome (GOLD analysis project Ga0181464, IMG submission 119074) | Clean room microbial communities from NASA Spacecraft Assembly Facility at Jet Propulsion Laboratory, Pasadena, California, USA -... ...
CGAATCAATGTATCCATAGTCAGTTTCTAGATTGGTGGGAGGTAAAGAAGAATCCCCTTCAGATCTTGTCCGAATATGAGAACATCAAAAGAAATGTTGGCGAGAGTGTGCAAGACTATTGTGTGAGATTTAATGTAGTATGCAATGTTATCCCTGCAAATATCAAACCACCAAAGGGATTGGCTTTGCTTAAGTTTCCAGATGAATTTGATGCCAATATGGCATATCAGTAGTGTGAACGTGATCCTACAACTCTAGAAGACATGAAAAAGAATATTGTGAGTGTAGAAGCAAACTCGCTAGCCAAAAGAGCAAGAATGAGATCAGATAAAAGAGTGACAGTGAAGGAAGAAGCGTCTACTTCAAATGTAAAAATGGATACATTGATTCGAACAATGGAAAGGATGGTTGACTAGTTGTCCATCACAAACAGACCTAAACTGCAGATCCAGAACGCAAACTTTAGAGGGTAGCAACAACCCCAATTCCGAATCAAGAAAAGAGAGCAAAAAGCACCGAAACATCCAGCGCAACAACAACAATAGATTAGAACTGCCTTATAGTAGAATTATGTTCAAGGAGTGGAAGAAGAAAAGGAGGAAGATCCGGTAATTGAAATAAATCACCTCTTCACTGCAGATGGTATGCCTATATTTTTGACCGAAGATGAGGAGTATGTATAAAGTCCCGATATTCTAAAGGATGAGGACTACATCTTAGCAAATTATGGTGTTTTAGAGGATGAATCTAATGATTATCAGCGTGGTTACATGAATTCTTTGAGCACACTGCAGAGACAATATCCTTTGAGGATCAGAGATGTACCAATCAATCCTATTCAGAAGAGGAAGGATTTTCAGTCAAAGAATGATCTCTCAAACAATTAGAAAAAAGGAAAGGAGCATGCCGATCATAATTCTAGCAAGGTAAACTAGCCATCAACAAGTACAACTGCAAAAGAGAAAGACAATAAGCAAAAGGATAGTGCAACGAAGGAGCAAACAAATAAGAGCGACATCGGTGTCAAAGTGGTAGAAAAAGTCACACCCTTTAATTTAGAAAGTGAAATTGCTAAATTAAGAGTGTCTATTCCTTTGACGAGCTTGTTAAGAATAGCCATTACAAACACCATTTGTCTAGAATACTGCAAATTGATCCTTTGTCCGACATGGTGAATGTTGAGGATGGTCACCCTGAACTTATTTTTGGTCTAGCTATAGAAGGTCAACTAGAAGATAGCGAAGTCCCGCCCTTTTATTTGAGTCTTAGACTGCATGAGTATATTCTTCACAATGCTATACTTGATTCCAGAGCTTCCCACAATTTGATGCCCAAGGCTATCATGGAAAAGTTGGGCCTGGATATCACCCGATAATATCATGATTTGTATTCATTTGATTCTGGTAGAGTTCGTTGCATTGGTCTCATCAAAGATTTTGTGGTTTCCTTAGATCAAATCCTAGCCAAGAATGTTTTGATGGACGTGGTAGTAGTTGATATACCACCTCAATTTTCTATGTTTTTGTCTAGATCATGGGGAGCCAAACTCAAAGGAACTTTAAAACTTGACTTCTCTTATGCTACAATCCCTGTTTTTGGTCAATTGAGGAAGTTGTACTGGGAAAAGAAGATGAAATATATGATCACTAGTAAAGAGAAGCACATAAATCATTTGATAAACACTGTACATACAAATTTAGAGTCTTTTGTTTTGTACACTGATAGTGGATTGAATGATGTGGATATTCAGCTCGTAGAAGTAGATGATGTACCAAAAATTTCCGAAAATTTTAGAGCAGTTCTTAATCAAGAAAAGGAAAAAGTGGCAGTTCCTTCTGAGCAACCTCCATAAGAGCAGAAAGTCAGTGAAGAACAGAAAAATGAAGCAACCAGCAAAGGTAAGATTGAAACAAAAGTAGAATTCCAACATCTAGAAGATGAAGACGACCTTTGGAGCATGAACTTCGATGGTGCTTTGGGAAAAGACGGTGTAGGTATTGGAATTTTGATTCGAAGTCCTATTTTCCAGCCAGACAAAGTTCCAAGTAATGTTAGAGTGTGTTCCTATAAATTAGCTTTCGATTGCCCTAACAATGAAGTGGAGTATGAGGCATTGATTACAGGTCTAAAGATTTTAAAGAAACTGGGTGCGAAAAGGATTTCTGTTTATGGTGATTCAGAGCTAGTGATTAAACAAGTCAAAGGAGAATATCAAGCAAAACATCCGCAGATGAGAGCTTATAGGAATGTAGTCCTAGATATCTTGAAAATGTTTCCAAAATACAAATTGACAGTGGTGCCGAGAAGTCAAAACATCATTGTTGACTCACTTACTACAATAGAGAGCAATCTGACAATTTCAATGAATTCTAGCAATAAATTTCAAATTCATGTCAAACATAGGTCTACTGTTCCTGATAATTTGAGATATTGGCAATTTTTTGGGATGACAATGAAATTAATTCCTTTTCACAGAATGAAGGGAAATTTAAGAATGCTTTCATTGATGATCTTAGTGATTCTGATGAACAATACATTGAGGTAAATCAGTTGGATGTTTTACAACTGAAGGATAATGTTATTCCTAGAGGTCTTATACCTTAGAGGAGTTGTTTGATCAAGATGATGTGGCAAGAAAACTAACCTTGGTTCATACTGACAAAGGAGTTGAAGATGTAAACACTGGCACAACGGACCAGCCCAAGCTTGTTAAGCTATCAAAAACATTATCTCCAAAACCAAAAGCTAAGTATGTTAAGTTGCTTTATGAATTTTCTGATGTTTTTGCGTGGGATTACTCAGATTTGAAAGTTTATGACAAGAACATCATTTAGCATACCATACCTATGAGGCTAGATGAAAAACCCTTTGGACAAAATTTGAGGAGGATCAACCCAAAGCTGTTGCCATCCATCGAGAAAGAGGTAAATAGATTGTTTAAAGCTGGTATCATTGTTCCAATTAGATTCTCTAATTGGGTTTCAAATTTGGTCCTGGTATGAAAAAAGACCGAAGAGATAACGTTGTGTATTGATTTCCAGAACCTAAATAAAGTATCCCTAAATGATAATTATCCTCTTCCTAAGATGGACCATATTCTACAAAGAGTAGTTGGAGCATCACAGATGTCACTACTAGATGGCTACTCAGGTTACAATCAAATCTTGGTGCACAAAAAAGACCAAAACAAAACCGCCTTCACAACACCATGGGGGAATTTTTAGTATGCCAAGATGCCATTTGGGCTGAAGAATGTTGGGGTCACTTTTGAGTGGGCCATGGATATAGATTTCACTAATGAGAAGGATGTTTTATTAGTGGTTTACTTAGATGATTTGAAATTATTTTCTCGTTCTAATGATGAGCATTTACACCACTTAAGGATTGTTTTTCAGAAATGCAGGCAGTTCGGGATTTCTTTAAATCCAAATAAGAGTCTTTTTTCCATGGAGGGAGGTAAACTCCCCGATCATATAATTTACAAAGATGGTATTCGCATTGATCATTCTATGGTGGAGGCAATTCATCAAATAGACTTTTTGTGCAACAAAAAGGAGATCCAAGCCTTCAATGGTAAAATGAATTTCGTACACAGATTTATACCAAATTTGGCTGAGCATTTGCGTGAGTCAACTAATATGTTAAAGAAGGAAAAAAATATGAAATGGACTGAGGATGCCATGAAATATTTCAACTTGGTAAAGCTTGCTTTGACCACAGCCCCTATTTTGATTAGTTCCGATTATACTCATGATTTTATTATATTTTCATTCGCATCTGAGCAGACTTTGGCGATGGTGTTGATGCAAAAGAAGGATCAGGTGGAATATCCCATTGCAGTTTTTATTTGGACGATCGTAGATGTTTCTTTGCGCTATAACATCATTGAGAAACAAGCTTTGGCTCTTATAAATGCATTGAAGGATTTTCGAGTCTACATTTTGCATTCGCATACCATAGCATATGTTCCCAACGCCACTGTCAAAGATGTCCTCATGCAAATTGATCCAGAAGGAAGAAGAGGTAAGTGGATAGAAGTGATGTTAGAGTATGATCTTGAGATTAAGCCTACCAAACTAATCAAAGGTCAAGGCTTGGAAAAACTCATGGCTGAGTCAAATCTTCATGCTTTAGACATAAATATTATTGCAACAATGTCAGATGATGAAGATGGTGGCACACTCATTCAGGTATCAGAGATGTTTCTCAACTCACCTTGGTATTTTGATATAGTATATGTTCTTCAACATCTTTCTCCTCCTCCTGGCATGTCGAGAAGTAAAGGTAGATCACTAAAATTGAAGTCTGCAAAATTCTGCATTTTAGACAGTGCTATCTATTGGAAAGTTCTAGGAGGGGTTCTTCTTAATTGTTTGGTTGAAAATGAAGCTTAGTAGGTAATGAATGATTTTCATAGAGGAGATTGTGGTAATCACTTGTTTTGGAAAACAACAGCTAATAAAATTTTGAGAGTATGCTATTATTCGCCATCTTTGTTTTCAGATTTATATAAAATAGTCATGGGCTACCATGAATATCAAGTTTTTAAGGGAAAAAGGAAGTTGCTTCCTCTTCCTATGAAGCCAGTTGTAGTCAATGCACCTTTCCAGTAGTGCGGGTTTGATTTCATAGGAGAAATTCATCCTACATCATTAGCACAACACAGATAGATTTTGACAGCTACCGATTACTTCACAAAATGGATTGAAGCCATTTTGACAAGGCAAGCTACAGATACGGTAATTATTCAATTTTTAGAGTCTAATATCTTGTCTCTTCTTGGTTTCCCTCACTAGATTATTACCGATAATGCAGCAGCGTTTAAGTCGAAGAAAATTGATCTGAAAATGGAATGTACTTGTTTAAGGGTACAGGGTATCCATTTCCCATAATTTCAAATGAGAGCTATACACTCCAAGTGACCTCTGAAAATGTGTAAACTTCTTATTTCTTATACAGAGATACACTGTAGGGGCATTCACCGGACATGTCACCTCTAAAGAGAGGATGAGTTCCAGAGGCTACCTGGCCCTTTACAGGCTCTGCCTAAAGAAATAACAAAGTAAACACTTAGAAGTCTTTGACATACACATACTTGAAGTTTAATGTCTTGCGGAATAAGACAAATAACTTTCTGCAGCTGAATAGGTGATTATGGGTGTATGAAAGTTATATATATTTGATGTTTAAAACTTTATATCAGTTTTGTTTAGCATATCATCTTCAGCAAATAAAGACATCAAAATGATAAAGCAGTTCACCCCCTCTGGGCTACATCTGCTGGACCAAACCTCTCAAACTAGGCTTGTCATTTTGTATTAAAAATGCTACAAAGGCTAATACAAGAATATGAGTGTCTCTAAAGACAGATCTGACTGTAAATATAGAATCAGAAGATAGGAATTAGCTAAACATGCTCTTTCCCAAGCACTAAACCGTGAAATTTGTACCTCATACAATACTTTCCCTAATTGGCCCTGGTGGCCCTTTAAACTTGCATGGAGAATTTTGAGGTGAAGATGACCTAAATTGGTTCTGAAACCTCTGCCATTAGACTTAGAAGGTCAAAAATAGCAGACATAGGCTTTTGAATCACCAAAATGGATGAACATAGCCCCCAAACAGCTCTAGCACTAAAATGGCCCTAGTGGCCCTGAAAGCTTCCCTGAAGCTAAATAGTGATAATAATGCCTCAACAGGAAAAATGAGCTATAGAAATGGATTCAGAATGCTGGAAACCTTCAGGAATGGCCTTTGTTCCACATTCACTGGCTGCACAATTCCCAATGCAGCTCCCAAACTGATTTGGCCCTAGTGGCTCCTGGAACTTCCACGAAGAAAAAACACCTGCAAATGACCTCAGATGGCTGTGAAACCTGTGCCAATGGCTTCAGAAGGTCGAAGAGACCCAAAATCAAAAAAACATTCGTCCAAAAAGGACTTTCCTAGCCAAAGTTATGGCCATTAAAGTTTCTCCAGTCTGCCCCTAGAAAAACTCCAGTTAAAACTGGCTAACTGCCAGATAACCCCGCTAAATATGGGGTGGCCGCCAAATTTGGTGCCACGGCCAACAGATCCGCTAAATCTTCCATAACCTCCGGCTAACTTCAGTTTAACTCCGCCATGTGACCGAAAAACTCGGGCTGGTGGTTTACATTGGATTTCGTGCGAGCGGTTAAGGGTCTAGGCCCACGGTTTCGGGCGTAAGGGCATATGGAATGGGGGCTGGCCGTTAGGGGTTAGCCCCCTTAGGGCCCCGCTCAAAACCATGTTTAAACTCTTTATCTATATCATTCCACACACATTTCAAATGGGACCATTGTGGCATGTTGGTAAGGCGCTGCATTTCCCCATGAGAGGTCACGGGTTCAAACCACAATTTGACCAAAATTTTAACAATGTGCCAACATAGTGCTGATGTCACCTTGGCCACGTGGCAGTTTTTGATTCGCTGCCCAAAAGGAATAATCCCTGGAATATTCCAAGGAATATTCGGTGGAATATTCCTTTTAATTTTTTTTTGGAAAAAAATTCAAAAATTAAGAGTCATTGGGCGATTTTGTTTTTGGCATAAATTTCTCATACGGTGACCGTTTTTCAAACCGTTTGTGGCACCAGAATCAGAAGGATGAGCTCTATCTAGTCATTTAGGTTCAAACCAGTTCTTAGCACTTTCATTTTTGACCATTTTACGACACTTGGTCCTAAGCTCCTGATAAAAAATGGTTGAGTTTTGCAACAAATATAATATCACATTGGGTCATTCCATGACATACTATCCACAGGGAAACAAACTAGCTGAGTCTTCAAATAAATCCTTGGTAAACATTATTAAGAAGATGTTGGAGGTAAATAAAAAGAATTGGCATCAAAAGCTTGTCAATGCTTTGTGGGTTAACAGAGTGAGCAGTAAGAAATCAATAGGTATGTCACATTTTGAATTGGTTTATGGTATTGATACAATATTTCCTACATCCCTTACAGTCCAAGTCATGAGATTATTGCAGGAAGCTGGTAGTGAAGAAGATGATATTCAGTGCTGGATCAATCAAATGATTCACCTTCAACAAACAAGAGAAGACGTTTCTCAAAACACTTTCTGGCTGCAAGAGAAGATAAAGAAAATTTATGACCGCAAAACCAAGGCAAAAAAGTTTCAGTTGGAAGATGTAGTGTTGCGATGGGATGCACAAAATGAAGAAAAAGGGAAACATGGTAAGTTTGACAATCTGTGAAAAGGACCTTATAAAATATCAACCTATTGAGGACATAATGCATTTTTATTAAAGGAAATGGATGGTAAAGAATGCTTAGGAGGACCAGTGAATGGTAGGCTCTTGAAACACTATTATTTCTGATGTAGCTTGCTGAAGTTGTTTCACTGTCATTGTATATACCAGTTTGCATTCCTTGCAAGTTTTGAAGTACAATGTCATTTGGTCTTGGGGCCTAAAGTGAAGGCTATAAATATTAAATGCTTTGTGTTGTGTTTAGTTGGTTTTTGAGTCAATTTAGAGTCAGTTGTGGGTCAGTTTTCAGTTTGTATCAAGTCATTTTTCAAAATTTCAAAAAGTTTTCATTCTTTCATTTGTTTGACCGTATTGGCCCAATCATTAGGCACATGGTCTATGGTGTTCTTGACACCTCCAAGGAGCTGCTATCCCTAATAAGGCCAATGTTAGTGTTAGTATATGCATACTTCCATCAGGGATCAAATCTGCTCTTTGCATTTTCATTTTAGGTGTCTCGTACTGAATTTTTGATCATTCCACTAGGTCATGCCAAAATGGTCCACTGATGGTTGTTTTCTTCTCAGAAAATCAAATTTTCCCTTATGAGGTACATTTGTTGACCCATTTCCATGTTGCATTCAGTTATTTTATTTTCAGAGTCAAATTAGTTATGTTTCCAGGGTTCATTTCCAAGGTCTTTTCATTAGGTCTTAGGGTTCACTGGGAGGAGTCGCTATGTGCCTGTAGGACCAAGGACGCGTTTGCCAGTCTGAGCCAGAGTAAAATTCAATGGTGCTGTGTGTCTGTAGGGTGAAGGGCGTGCTTGCTGAGGATGCTGCGTGCTGGCACTTGCTGCTGCACGTTTGGCCAGAGGAGCCTGGCAAACCCTAGGAGTGCCAAAAAACCACTTCCTTCATTTTCTCAAAGCCACAAAAGCTTCAACTACCTGCATACAACAAGTAGCTCGATATCTCTTTTTCTCCATCAATTAAGCAAATTGGCACCCTAAAATTTTGAAACCATAGCAAAGATCCCTTGCATGCTTCCAATCATCCTGACTATATTTCACTCCACCTCCTCACTGTTTCACTCATCTTTATATTAGTTCCTCAAGTTTTCACCTATAAAGCATGGCATAATATAGTAGTTTAGAAGAAGCGGAAAGATAGCCGAGGAGGCCAACAAAGAAAGGAGGGAGAATTATTAGATTTGAACCCATTGATACAACAGAACTTATGGCATCACCACTTGCAGTATCATGTTTTAGGCACATGGGTTGTTTAGAGTTTTGCCAAAAGGTTGAGACAATGAATTTTCATCAGCAGTTAACCAAGCAATTCATCCTCAATTTGCAAAAAAACCAGGTCACTTTACTCGGGGTTACATTCATTATATCTCCTGCCATCATATCACAGGCCACTGGAATTCCAAATGCAAGAGATAAATGGTTCAAATAGAAAAATTTGCATCACAGTTTTTATGAGCCATATCTTAAAAGAAGGTTCAAAAATGATAAGAAGATAATTTTCCCTTTCTCTTATCTTTTGGACAATTATGTGCCATTGATGAAGATCATCATGAGGTATTTCACATGTGAGGGCAGGTTTTCCTGAATATACTCATACCACATCAGGCTTCTCTTGCACTTTACCAGGGTAAGAATGTTCAATTTTCCATATTACCTTTTCACGAGTATTGACAAGATGACATATATTGCTCAGAAAAGGGACCCAACTCATCAGATGCATAGTATTTTCCATCATTCTCTTATCAAAATGATAGTCCTCCATCACTTAGATCAACTAGGCATTACTTGGGAGGCCTTCATAGCCAGTGAAATATTCAATGAACCTCCTACTTAGCCAACTCCGCGCATTCCTTCATCATCCTCCACTCATCCATCTACTTCTTCCCATCCACCACAGCCTACTTATCACTCATCCTCAACAGGTCATTCTTCACCAGACACCTCCACACCATCTACGTCACCATTTCATGTAGCCATTCATTCACCTACTAGAGATGATGCCAGTGATGAGGGACATGATGAGCATGATGACAGTAAGGGACATGATGTACACACTAAGCATGGTCAGAGTAGTATACCACAGAGGAACAATTTGCATCCATTTTCTTTCACCTATCAGAGGGGAAAGAGGCAGATGCACTACAACAAAATAGGCAATTTGCGCCAGATTTAGCACCAGATTTTAGTGCATTTTTTTCCCAATTGGGATGAGCAACTTGGCGCTAAATCTGGCTCTATTGTACAATTTTTAAAGCGTCCTTTTTTGCACCAAATTTTGCATCTTTTTTTATGCCAAATTTTCCATCATATTTTGCACCAAGATTTTCATTTGGTTTTACAACAGGTTTTGCTTCTAGTTTTGTGCCATCTTTTGCATCTATTTTTGCATCATTTTGTGATTCCTCTTTTGTACCATTATTTGCTTCTAGTTTTGTGTCGTAATTTGCATAGAGTTTTAAACCATCTTAGGCATCCAATTTAGTGCCTTTTTTTACATCTAGTTTGTGCCAATTTTTGCGTCTGGTCTTATGCCATTGTTTGCTTCTAATTTTGTACTTATTTTTAAATCTATTTTTGCGCTAGTTTTTCTTCCTTTTTTTACACCATTTTTTCCATCCAATTTTGCACCATATGTTGAATATGATTTAGTGCCAAATTTTGCATGCATTTTTGCACCATTTTTTGCATCCACTTTTGCATTTTATTTATCTCCCTTTTTTGCATCCTATTTTGCACCATATTTTGCATCTAATTTTGCATCATTTGTTGCATCCAATTTAGCATCATTTTTAACACCATTTCTTGCATCCAATTTTGCATCCTTTTGAGCATCTAAATTTTCATCCTATGTTGAACCATGTGTTGCATCCACCTTTGCATCCCATTTTGTGTCTATTGTTACGTTCAATTTTGAGCCATTTTTTTCGTCTACTTTTGCATTTGTTTTTGCACCAAGTTTTGAATGATTTGTTGCACTTCATTTTACATCCAATGTTGCATCTCAATTTGCATCCAAATTTCAGCCATTTTGATGCCCATTGTTGCACCATTTTTTCTTCTTTTTTTTTGTGTCCAATTTTGCACCATTTTTTATGTCCAAATTTGCATCCTTTTTGGTATCTAATTTTGCATCCTTTTTGGCATCCAAATTTGCATCCTTTTCTTCTGCCACATTTTGTGTCCACATTTGCATCTCATTTTGCACCTAGATTTTAGTTTGAATTTTCATATAGTTATGCATCATTTTTTACATCCTTGGTTTCACCCTTTTTTAGTCCCATTTTGCATCTTGTTTTGTGTATTTTCTTATATCCTTTTTTCACCCAATTTTGCATCCTAATTTTACACCATTCTTTGCATCTTCATTTTTGTGTCCATATTTGCATCCTTGTTTGCGCCCAAGTCAGTATCATTTCATATGCCCTATTTTGTTCCGTTCTTTGTGTCTAGTGTTGCACCCTTTTTTAATTTTAATTTAAAAACCTTTTTGTGTTATTGTTTGCATCTTGTTTTGATGGCTAGTTTAACATCCAATTCTACTCCCAATTTTGCATCCACTTTTGGCTTCTTGTTTAGAGTTTAACTTTTATTTCCATTTATGACCCCCTCTATGGATTCATTTTAATAATTTCATTTACATAGTGAAATATATTAAATTTTCTAAATATCATTTTACTATAGGATTTAATGCACAATTAGAAGAACATAAAACCCTCCCAGTTTATCCTGGAAACCTAGGACAGACCAATTAAAAGAAAGGTTGTTCTAAGGCTCAGGATTCTTAGTAGATCAAGATGTAGAGTATAGATTAAGAAAAAGAGAAGGAATTCTTGTGAGTCCTCGCATGCATGTCTTCTTGGAGTTTTTATTATAACTAGGAAGCGCCCCTAGCTAGCTCCAAATCTTGGTCCTACACATAAGAGAGAGAATAAAGAAACCTTCATGTCATAATATCTTGGTATTCAAAACTATTAGAAACATATAAATATTATTGAATAACTAAATATAAACCAAAATCCCATACATTCATTAGTTAAATAGAATAAGTAAAGAATGAATAGAAACATATGGAAGGAAGAACCACTGATCTATATTAATAAAGGAGTTGGAGGAAAGTTACAACAATCAGATGTAGTTGTAGCAACACCTCCCCCAACTCCTAGCTCCAAAACTCTCCCTCTCAAGATAGATCTCAGCAGCGTGACAATACAAGAATTCTCATCATCTTCCCAATGGCCAAGCCTCCAATATATAGGAAAGTGAAGGCTATGAAGATTTCCCAAATTCCTCATTAGTTCAATTTGGGCAAAATCTTTTGGGTGAATAATGTTTCCTCATATAAAAATGGCCTTTTCCACTTTTTAGAAGCTTTTGTGATTAGGAAAAAGCTTCCCCATGCTTTATGGCTCTTTCCTGCTTTTGTATGCTTTTATTTTTTAGGAAAAAGCTAAAGATGAGGATAAAGAGATCACATTCCACCATATGAGTTTCAAAAAGTGAACAAGAGTGTCAAATTCAAATTCTAGTTTTAGTTTTTTTTAATATATATTTAGTTTTAGTATTCTTTTATTTTCTAAAAAAATATATTTAGTTTTTGGTATTTTTTTCTATAAGAAAAATTATATTTAAAAAAAAAAAAAAGGATTTTAAACATTCTATTCATGCTAAATTTGTGATTTTATGATAGGAGTTTAAATTATATATAATAAAGTAACTTAATGCCATGTTTTGTGTCGCTAATATGGGTATTATACATCTCTACCTTGCTAAGTTATAGATTGCGTTTGGGTTTTCTTAATGCAATAAAACTAATTATGTTCTTTATTATATCTTGAAATGTTCATCTTGAACCTAATAAAACAATAAAGTTAAAATAAGTTTGCCTTTGTCCTTTGTAGATCTCTGTCCCCATTAGTCTTGCTCTTAATAGATTAATTGTCTTATGGTGGCCTTGAGTGGTCACTTTCATTAGTTGCATGCTTTATAGTTTTCTACTAGTGACATTGTATAGGCTTGATAATATGTTATTTAATTTATCAAAATGTGTTATTGTCCATATTATTGTTAAATATTAACATTAAATATGTTGGTTTTTTAGCATGGTTTAGAAAAATGTTCACAAAAGGTTTATAGATTGTATTTTATAATGCAATGATTCATTGCTTGATGAAATTGTTTTGGATATTTTTTTTAATGATTCATTGATTGATGAAATTGATATGGATATTTTTTCTAGTATATTAAATTGTATGTGATAAAGTCAAAACTCACCTCTTTTTTAGATTTTCATTGGTCAGTTTCCCTTAAGGCCATCATGTTCACCATTCAGTTCCAGGTAAAGGAAATATAGGAGTCATGAAGTGGAATTGTACAAGCACTTAAATCTTGAGACATGTTTTTTTAGTCACATTATACTTCCTTTCTGTGTAAATTCTCGATGAAAATAGTCTCATGGAACTTGAGGGGCCTCAATAGTAAAGGGAAACAAAGACTCCTAAAAGAAAAATGGTACGTAAAGCACCCATTAATAAGGTTGGTATAAGAAACAAAAATATTGAGGTTCTACCTCATATAATTAGCAAATGGAGGAGGAATTTCCAAGTAGTATTCATTGATGCTTAGAGATACTTGGGTGGAATGGTTATTATTTGAAATGATCAGGACATCAAGGTTACCAATATGTTTACCTCTTTTCGCATTATGACAATGAAATTTTAGTTAATTAACATCGAGGACTACTACCATGTATCCAATGTCAATGACTGCAATATCGCAAATGGAAAACCTCTATTTCTCAATTCTATTTCTAACACAAATAATTTATACTCCCCATATCAATGGATTATTGGGAGTGACTTCAATATTATCAAGTGTCTCAGGGAAAAGAAAGAATGAATCACAATGTTTAACAAGATATTTTGTAAGTTATACCATTAAAGCCATAAAGTAGTCTCCATTAAAGTTGTCAAGCAATGAGTCTCCAACCCACACATGTGGATCAATGAGATGTAATACATATGTGTGTGGGGACTAACTTAATACATTGTTCTAATAACTCCACAAACTTATGTATTTCACTCCGTCACATAAATTAACTGTAGTGTGACATAAGTAAACCAAGAGTAGACATTAAACCCTTAGGCAAAAAACATTCCCTAGATCCTCAATTAGGTGCTTAAATGATGAAGTGAAAATGCAAAGGGGAAAAGAGGATTTCATGATTTAACCATTACAAACATGTGATCAAGTGTGACTAGGACTATATATATTCATATATTTTCCAAAGAGGGAGTGAATACATGAGTTACCATTCATTGGGCCTTATTTTTCTTTCTTTTTCTTATTCTTATATATAGGACTTAGGGAATAAGGTTTTCATAAGTTTGGCACAACTCATAGATATAACATTTACATGACTTTTCACTTCAACCTTAGAGTTTATACTTAGATAAATCATTATAGTGTATCTTTAATGATTTTGGATTTCACTTTTTTATTTTATTTCATTGCAAATGACAAAAGGGGAAATATTTTCAACAACTATATCTACTTGGTAATCTAAAAAATATCAACAAATTCACAATCTCATATATTAGTCAGAAGAGGCCATTGTCAAAGTGAATCAAATACCAAGAATGATCTATGTCTGCTAAAACCTATAATCACATTGTTTCCTTAATAGCAACTAAAAACATCTATACCCAGTTGTTGAACTTTTGGAACCAATTATAAACCTTCAACAAGAAGTAGTTTTCTAACGAGAATTATTGCCATATCTTCCTTGGTTTTACGAGGAAAAAGAAATAAAATTTCATTTGTTATCAAAGGTAAACCAAATTCATTATTTGCATACTTCCAATCCTAGGGTTTCGTATCCAAAGTAGATCCTAACCACATCAATGAAACAAACTTTGTTTTTATGTATCATCCAAACATTATGTACAATTACAGACTCACCTCTAATCCATGTTTATAAAAATGTTGAATATTTTCATACATGATATACTAAACAGTTGGACAATGAAAATAGTTGTCATCGCTATTCTTCCATTTATATGCTTTTTGCAACTTATTTGAAAGAGCAATTTTGTCCCAACAATTATACTTGTAGCATAAAGAACATGGTTAATACATATGATTAGACCAAAAACTAGTTACTACCAAAATTCAACCAAAAAAAATATTACTTCATAAAAATAGAATTAAAAACAAAAAATATAAAAACAAAAATTTCCCAAATTAAAAATAAATAAATGATAAACTTTTTTTACCAAAATTTAGTGATATTTTTAGTGCTAATACTAACATCACCATTACAACAAGATATTTTTCTAGTGCTAATATTGCCATTACCACAAGATATAAGAGGGATATAATGCAAAAAGTTTAATAATAATATGTATGTAGAAGATGGTCTTCAGACTGGTGAATTCATGATAATCAATGGGACTACAGTCAAAATAATTGGATGTTATTTACTT
>Ga0181464_1000806_pt1 | contig 14722 bp, 5 predicted proteins | sample InSIn2gowninarea_FD_119074 | JGI IMG/M metagenome (GOLD analysis project Ga0181464, IMG submission 119074) | Clean room microbial communities from NASA Spacecraft Assembly Facility at Jet Propulsion Laboratory, Pasadena, California, USA -... ...
ATAATCAATCTCTGCCATTTTTTTGGAAGCCATCTGTATAGATGTTTGGTGGCGGATGATACTTTTACAAGCACTGGATAATAGTAAGAACGATGCCTACAGTTACGTCGTATAATTGTAGGGTTTTTGTGAGGAAGGTTTCTCTTCTCCAACGGATGGAAGCGCTGACATCTATGTAATTGTGCATAGTGGGAGCTCTGTTAGCCTTGACACTACGACAGGCTCAAATTCTTCAACAGTCTCCTTCACGGTATAATTGTCCATGTAATGGCACGATAAAGCTCATCCAGAACCGACAGATTCACCAGGAATTGAACCATCCATGAAAAGTTTGGCCATATTCGCATTGTGTGCAAATTGGTTCTAGAAACTAAATTTTGAATTGATGAAAATTTTGTGCTCCTCCATAGATTTTAATTACAATAAGACTGATAAGAATTTGTAGTGCCACATAAGAGTAAGAGTGAAAATAAATTAGGTGATATGTGGTTTGACGGTAAGTCAAGCTGGGTGAAACTAATGAGAAGGATGAAACATGAATAGAAATAGAAATAGAACAATGTTACAATGCTAAAGACTAACTATAGAGACTAAAAATTCTAAAAGCTTTGTGTGCATTGAAATAGAGTTGCATTACAATGTCAAAGATTGATTATGGAGCGTTTTATGAGGGTTCTTTGGTTCTTTAAGGAGATCAAGGCACAAAAAAAAACTATCTCATTAAAGCATATAAATTTTATGGTGAATAGTAGTAAAATTTCTTATGTAGATTAGTTTATTTGTGTGGGATTTAGTTTTTATTTGGTTGAGGATTTAAATTTTATGATGAGAAGTTGAGAGTGACACTAACTAATGGAAATAAAAAATGTCCCATAAAATATTTATGAGTAATCAAGCCTCACAAAATTTTAATGATAATCAATGCCAAAGATTGATTATGGAGAGTTCTATGAGGGTTCTTTGGCTCTTTAAGGAGATCAAGGCACAAAAAAAATTATCTCATTAAAGCATATAAATTTTATGGTGAATAGTAGTAAAATTTCTTATACATATTAGTTGATTTGTGTGGGATTTAGTTTTTATTTGGTTGAGGATTTAAATTTTATGATGAGAAGTTGAGAATGACACTAACTAATGGATATAAAAATTGTCCCATAAAATATTTATAAGTAATCAAACCTCACACAATTTTAATGATAATATCCCTAAATCAATAAATAAGCAAATAGTTATTCCATTTAACATTAAAACTAATCCCAACTTACACTCAAATTCCCTAAACCAATACAATAATAGTTATCAAATTATTATAACCCATAACTCCAAAATATATATATATTATTTTCGCTAAATATAGAAAAAAAATTACCTGACATATTATTAATATATTGAATCTCCTTTAACTTAATTCCATGTTTTACATTTTAATTAGATTCTCCATAAATTTTTGCCATGCCACATATTATATTTATCTGTTTTATATATATATTATTTTTTCAAATATAAATATATATACTATTTTTCAAGTTTAATATATTTTTTAATTATTTGAAAATATTAAATGTATTATAATTTAGTTAAAATTTATAAAATTTAATTGAAAATATAAAATCTCTTAATTTATGATAGTTTTTTAGATTTATTATTTTTTTCAAAGTTTGAAATAAAATTACGAGAAGAAAACTAATTAAAGGCTTGATATTAATAAAAGTATTTATATTCATCATTGATCTTTCATTAAGTTTATTTGAGATTTTTAGTGTACTACATCTTTTAATAAAAATTATTTTTTTGGAAGTAGATATGTTGAAATTGAAATAAAGGGTTTAAGGTACACATTGTTCTTGCATGATGATGTATGGATTTTTTTCAATGTTAGATGGTGGATACTATGTGTCTATTTTTTGCATTTAAAATTACACCTTATCCTTCAATACAACATATATGCAATATTGTCAAATATTCAATTCATTCATGTCAAAGTCAAAAATCTTTTGAATTACTGAATTGAAAAAATCATTAAATTTACAAATTGATGGATAAATCATTGAATTGTACAAAGGGTGAAATTGCAAACCTTTTCAAAGTAAAAAATCAATAGTCAAAATTGTAAAAAAGAAATACATAAGTGAAATTGAACAAAGAGATCATTTTCATCAAAGTGTAATCATTACAAAAGGAATATTTTAGGGTCATACATTATCAACAACAATTGACACCCCAAGGTTAGCAACAAGAGAAAACAAGCATGACACATTTATAAATGTAAAATGGGTAAATGAGGAAAGCATTTGCAAAATGTCAATCAAGAAATTAAAGAACTATGATTCCTTACATGATTTAGATGATTGTATTGTTGCTCTTTACAAGCAAATGTATGTGAAAGATAAATTGATTGAATTGCTTAAAAACAAACTAAGTGACAAGGAGTAGGAGATGTCAACAATGCAAATTGAGAACATGAAGTAAGATAAGTCAATGTTGATGCAACTTCTGACACAAATGACCTAATGCAAGTGATTGATATAGATACAATAAAATATATAATTAATGGTTCCTTAAATATTTATGAAATGGAATCATTCATTAACAATAAATTGATGAATAGAAGTTTTTTGAGAATGAATTGCAATAAGAAGATGTCAAAACACATAGCGACACCAAAAGCAATATAAGTGAATCTGAACTTAATTTCTGCTTTGATACTACAAAAGAAACATTCATTAAGATCAACAGGTACAAAACGATTTTTCCAAATAATTGTAAATTAACAAGAATCACGATGGCTTAAGATATGAAAAAGACATAAACTTTCATATTCTAAACTACTTCAAACTAGTTTAGTTTGTGACTGTTGGATTTTTGCTAAAAGTTTTAAGGAGCAAGATTCAAATGTTTAACATATTGATGTAGGAGTTAATGATACATTTAATAATAAACAAATTGAGGAAATTTAAAAAAAATGCTAGGATTGTCGTTGAATTGGCCATATGAAGACACTTTTTTGATCTCCATCTTTGTCTTTAGTATGGGAAGACACATAATCTTTCAGAAAATGTTTATGGAGACATTGTTTTGATCTTTATCCTTGTCTTTAGTATGGAAAGACAAATAATATTTCAGAAAATGTTGAAAGAAGAAGGTTAAAAAGAAAAAAATGCATTATGGCTATATCAACTTTTGACAGTGGTATCTAAAGCCAAGCCAAAAAATTTCATAACTCTTACCATTGAGTTTAAATATAGGTAAATACATATTTTAATGGAGAAGTTACAAAATCAAATGGATTTAATAATTTGGGTATGACTAGGGTCTAACTTTAAGAACTCAAAGTTGAGTGCATGACTCCAAAATGTTAGTCCTTTGCATGTTAAGGGAGGAAGTATATTAATTAAGTGAAAATGGTTAGTGGACAACCAAAACCACTAGATATATGGCATCGAATAAATTTTTTAATGACTAACCAAAACCATTACATATATGGATGAAAGAGCTATTGAAGAATAGAAGACTCCAAAGTTAAAGCTTAGATCCCTTCGACATGACATCTCTCCTTTCAATTGACAAAAGCGGGAATATTAATGATGACTGTCAAACTCAAAGTTTTGACAATAACAAGAACTATAAAATTGTAATGATTAATAACTTATGGTTCAATTGAATCATACACATAATTTTAATTGAAGATTGAGATGTTGATTGACACTATTTGTGTGTCACTTTCTAAGGGCAAGCCTATGGCCATTTGTTTCATCTAAGTGGCTATTAGATCATAGTAGAGGACAACTAGGCCCATGTGCATCATTTTTGTTTAGTATTGATTGCGTTGTCAGGAATTTTTGGGGAAGATGATGACTCAAGCTAATTCATTTCTCATAGTCCACTCTCATTAGATATTGAATTTCATATAAGTGGACAATGCACATATTGTAACTCACATGTTCAAACAATGGGATATTATATATTATATGATTTTATAGCATCCAAATTTAGTGGTTTTGGAAGAAAATATTCATCTAAGCTTAGCTTAAAATTTTCAGATTGAAGAATTGGAGATGATATGAGTTTATGTACTAGTTCTTTTTTCCTTGTTGGTCTAATTATTCAGACTTATTATTGAGGTGAGGATTATTAGGCTATGAGTCCCTATACAATCACAAATTTCTAGATATTCTCTTTATGAGTTGTCATCTTTATCTATTAATGAGGTGTTATTCTTATCCATTGAGGAGGTGTTAGTTTGAGAGCATATATAGATCTATAGGTGGCTACATCCATGTAGTATATATTGATATCTTTGGAATGAATATATTGTTGAGAATGCTTAAGCCTTTTTCACCTTCTTCTTATGTTGTGTTTCTTTGTGTTATATTACTAACTACAATAAGGGACATTTTTGAATCTTTCTAGTAATGAATTAGCAAGCAACACCATTAAGGTGAACAATTTGAAAAAATCACGAAAACATTGAGAGACCATCTCTATTGGGCGGTGGGGGTGGGTGGTGAAGTACAAAAATTAAGTGAAAATGTAAATCTCTTGCACCTTAAGGTGGAGAAGCACACAAATGAAATGAGAAGGGTTTTGTATTGCACCTTGAGGGCGGGTGTACAAATGATGAAAAAAATGAAACTCTCTTACACCTTAAGGGAGGGAGCTGATTAAATGAAAATAGTTCGTGGTCAACCAAAACCACTAGATAAATGGTATCAAATAAACATGGTTATTGATCAACCATTACCACTGGATATTTTGATGAAAGAACTATTAAAGAAGAGAAGACTCCAAAGCTCCAGTTTGGATCACTTCAGCATGACTCATCTCTCATTTCAATTGAAAAAAGAGGGAATATCAATGATGATTGTCAAACTTAATTTTTTAACAACAAAAACAACAACCACAAAGTTTTAATAATTTATCGCTTGTGGTTTGAATTGAATCTTCCACCCTATCTAAAATTTATGATTGGGATGTTAATAAAAACTATTGGTGTATCACTTTCTGAGAGCACATTATGGACATTTGTTTCACCTAAGTTTCCATTAGACCATAATAGAAGACAACTGGGTCCATATGCATCATTGTTTCTTGACATTTGATTGGATTGTCAAGAATCTTTAGGGAAGAGTATGACTTAGGCTGATTCATTTTTCATAATTTCCTCTTATTAGATATTGAAGTTCACATAAGTGGATAATTGCATATATGGAACTCACATGTTCAAATAGTGGTATTTTTCTAGATTATATGATTTTCTAGCATCTAAATTTGACTATTTTTTATGCAAATATTCATCTAAGATTAGCTCAAGAGTTTTAGATTTGAATAATTGGAGATGATATGAGTTTATGCACTAGTTTTTGTTGCATTGTTGGTATAATTGTTTGAATTAATGGTTGAGGTGGGGGTTGTTAGCTTATGAGTCCTTAGATAATACAAAGTACTAAATCACCTCTTTATATTTAATGAGGTCTTATTATTATCCACTAATGAGGTATTATAGTGTGAGAGCATATGTATATCTAGAGGTGGTTACATCCATGTACTATCTATTGATATCTTTGGAATGAAATTATTTTTGAGAATGCTTAAGCCTTTTTCACTATCTTCTTGTGTTGTATCTCTTTGCATAAAATTACTAGCTACAATAAGGGAGATTTTTGAATCTTTCTAGTAATGAAGTAGTAAGATACAATGCTAAGTTGAACAATCTAAAAAAGTCATGACAACCTTGAGAGGCCTTCTCTATGGGTTAGAGTGGCATGGGAGTTATAGTAAGGTTTTGTAAGGCCTGTAAAGCATCACTACTTTGAGAACGAAGTCTATTAAATTCCAAAAACCAAACCATGATCCATGTGGTAGAGAAAAGAATAAAATTTTTATTTCAACTCCAATGAAGAGTGTGGAAAATGTTAAACATAATATATGATGCCTCATCGAGGGTTGATGGGGTTCTTTGTTATCAAAAGACAAGCCAAAACCAACCCATTGCATAAGTTCAACCATCTTCTCTATATCATAATGTTTTTTAGTATAAAACAAATAGCCTTCACTACTAATTTGTTGGGCTATCTAAAATATTGGAGAATAGATAAAATACTAATTATATTTATTGATCAATTGACAATTAGATTTTAATCACTTGTATATTTTATTTGTATCAAGGTTAGTGAATGAATGATCATTTTTATGGTTGGCCCTTTCTCCTCCTTATTCCACATTTCCCTTGAAGTCTAATCAATGAAAACATGGTCACATTGCAACCCATTTACATGTGGTGCAACAACAAGAAATGTTCATTATCTAAGTTTCACTCAAGTAGACATCGATGTTCAACATGTTGGAAATATTAATGAATATATATGCGAATAGAAACAAGTAGAACACACAAGAATGTGTAGATATGTGCATGAACATAATTTTGTGTGGTGCATGTGTGAGTCAATTAAATGTAAACCTTTCATGTACAAGTAATATCCTAGGGAATTAAAGAAAATATGTTGACATGGCATGACAATGGAAGTGGAGCATATTATGTTGACATCAATTAAACCATTGGAGAAGTTATTGCATTAAACTTAAGGTTTATTATATGATTTAGAGTTGAACATATAACTTCAAGGAATTATCACAAAAACCAACAATTAAAGAATGGTTATGAAGGATGGACACCAACTTAGTCAAACATGATTTCCAAAGTACCTACCTACCTATGTGTGTGTATTTATGGGAATGAGCCTTCACTATTATCTAAGTTAAATACTTTAGTGATGATGGGATAATACATGAGGTTTATAGATCCAATTATATTTATATATGAAAGAAAAATATATTAAGGAAATGATTTGTAACAACCCGAGGTTAAAAGTTCATGTAATAAAGTTAATAAAGGAAACCTAAGGCCAAGGAGAAGGGACACGTATTCCAAGTTGAATGTTGGGAAAAACATCCCAGTGTGGGGGTTCATTCGGTTTATTATGGCTAAGGGAGTTTGAAAAGGAAATGGAAAAGGAAAAGAGGCATTAATTGACACTTTTTTAATGAAAATAAAGGAAAATAGGAGAAAAGGAAGGTGAAAGGTCACATGTTTGCATGCGAAGGAAAATGAAGGAAAAATAATGGAAATTGAAGAAATAGAGGCCTCAATGATAAAAAGGATTCTAAGGATTAGTTCATCACTTTTTGTCAGTTTTTTTTGGAATTAGTCTCAGAGAGGAGAAGAGAACCAAGAGGGAGAAGGAGAAGGAAAACAAGCAAGCAAAGGAAAGACAAGGAAAGCAAGGAAAGCAAAGGAAAGCAAAGGAAAGCAAGGTTCAAGCAAGGAAAAGTTGGATCAAGTAGCTTCAAAAAGAATACTTTTAGGTAATAGGTTGCATGTATGATTTTTGAGCTAGTTTTGACATGCACAATATGTGCATGTTGGTATTTTGTTCTTTTGCTATCATTGGCATGGATTTTTCCGGGTATCGACAATGGATTTTAGCCTTACCTTGCCATTCCGGATAGCCATGGTGTGATGAGACTTTTCTCGGTTTGAGCTTTGGATTTCTGGAAGACTTTGGATCTAGGTGAGTTGGTCTCAAGAAAATTCCCAAAGGCCTAGGAATCCCTTGATCGGTAATGGCAGGATACAAAGTAAAGCATGAGGGTGGAGACAGGAAAATTCCTTAAGGTATTGGAGAAGAAATTTCGAGGCATCCAAGCTTGGTTTGGTTTTGTGATCTCGACAGCGATTTAGGTGAGATCACATTATGCTGAGGGTGGAGGAGGTTTAACCTCTGGATTCCCTTGGTTGTTTATGGATTTTTTATCCCATGAGATCCCACATTCATGATTGGAATATGGCACGGGGGTGATTGGCTGAAAGAAAGATTTGGTTAAGCCAATCTATGGTTGCGTGGTACATGGAAGTCCCAAACCTAGTTGGCTTTTGCCTATGTTTAATAAGAACTAAGTTTCTCTTTCTTTGATGATGAAATGCACTTGTTATTATGTGGCTTTAATGGTTGTTCTCTTATTGTTATGTATCGGTTATATACTAGTTATAAGCATGGTTTTATCATAGATCTTCGTCATGGCTCTTTTCATGTTTTTACTTGTATCTAAATGAATAATGAGTGTAAGACCTAATTGATTTTATGAAAACTAATGTGAGAAGGTAGTAACCCTTCTTGTTAAACCTCAGATAAGTTTTTAGCTCCTTCTGTTCATACTTGCATTCATGACTTGTAGGTCGCATGTTTACCAAGTGTTTGACGGAATGTAAGTCCCAGTTAGGGAAGGTCAGGTCAAGTCTCGGTTTCAGTTTTGGTTTATAAGTATTGTTTCTATGTCACCTATCATCTCTGGAAGTTTCACAGAGTTCTGGGCAGAGGCTTGAGACCTGGCCCTGAAAAAGTGGTTTAGAATTCGGGGTCACTCGAATAAAACTAAGCAGAAAAGTCCATAGTTGTTGGGAATAAGGCCTATGGGAGAAATTGGAGGATCATAGTCGCTTGGATTCCTTGGAAAGGGAGTTACTGGGGCTCTAAGTCATGGAAAAAGAGAGTTATCTTAGGGGTTGGACACCTTGAGGAGTTGGGTTGCTTCTGGAGGTCCTATGGCACCTACGGGAAGTCAATAAGGGCTTAAGTTGTGGACTCCGTTTCCTTAAGGTCATATAGGGCATTGAGTCTTATCATAGTGACCCTTAGCTCATGTTTACCCCAAGCAAGCTGGTGAAGTTGGGTAAATATGGGAGGAGGCAGTTACATGATTGTACCTTGTGATCCAGATGTTGTGAGAGTGAAACATTTTGAGCTAGTGAGATTTGACCTATTGTGAGAGGACATCATAGATAAGGGTACATTGAATATTCCAATGTTTGATAATACATTTTCATTATTTGCATGGTAGATTAGTTTTCTTGTATACTTATTGAATTGTCTTAGAGAGATGTTTTCCAAGTTATTTCATGAGGACCATGGTGCTTTGGACTAGGGTGGGAGGCTCATATTTTTTTGAATTTTTTATGGATATAGCAAGCCCCACCATTTGTAGGTATTTGTCCACCATTCCCCTCTCTTTGATTCAATTTCATTTCTTTGTGTTTCTAGCTAAATCACATAACAGAACTAGGAGGTAAACCATTTCTTTGCTTTATAATTTCTAACCCTTTTCTAGTTGTTATAGAAACAATTGAGGCTTAGTCAAAACAACCTTAAAACAACCAATTGTAGGAGAACACTAAATTATGTCTTACTAAGTAATTCAATGTATTACCCTTTTCCATCATTTTCCTCTTTCAATTCTTAGTTTCCTTTAAGAAATGGGTGGTCACTCCATGATCTTCCTTCTCTCTTCAATTGATAGTGGGGTCAATTTTCTGGGGCATGATGAATCATTCTAAACATTGTACGTCATCACCAAAGTATTACTCCATCAAAATCTTCAGACAATACTAAACTAATTAGCTCTTGCCAAAAATCATTATGCCAAAAATGTGTTAGTACTAACTCCATTGAACCAAGACTTCACATGCAATATTTTACTCCATAATTTGATGCAATGTAATATTTTTCAAAATAGGTAATGATAATTATAAGTAATTCATGGTAAAAAAACTAAACAAGAACATGAAGATCATAGAAAACACAAATAAGAGGCAAGATCACCTAAAAGGGAGGTGGCACCACAATGTAGAGTGGAGAAAACATTGAAACAAAAATATCCATTGTAAAGCTAATATATATTCCTTGGTGTGTGCCACATAATGAATTCTTACATGATTCCATTCTATTAGGATTGGGCTAACTATTTGATTTCCACTAACCACCTCATTAGTGATTACCTCTAACATACTAGTTTCCTTACTAAGAGGACAATATATGATTAGGTACAATACTATCATATATTCATTAAGACACAATTTAATAAAAGTTAACCATTTACATCATTAGAATGGACAAAAGAAAGTAGTTCACTAATGGTAGGAAGACCTAGGGAGATGAATCCTAAATGTGTCTTCGTCACCATAGGTTTGCCAGATAGTTGAGTGGTAAAGTATGATGCATTTCATAGGTGTTGGAAATGTGAAGAATTAGTATGGAAGTATGTTCATGGGAAAGAGAGGGTGAAGGAATAATTTAAAGTTGCATTATTGTGACTCATGTGATGTGTCAATGTTTGCAAGAGAGTAATTAATAGAGAGAAGATATTGGAGCACAATGATAATCATGAATGGAGTCAAGAGGTATGGACAATGAAAAAAATATCATATGGGGGAAAAATATTGATTAAAGACAAATAATTGTTTAAGAATTAGTTGCACGGTCCTGAACATGGTCATTTTGATGTTGTTAGGTAAATTCAAAATGAATTTTGTTGCCACATGAAAGCTTGTACAAAAAGTTGATTATATCTTGTTATATGTTAGAGCATGATTTGGAACTTAGTCCTCATGTTTTCCATAATTTTGAGATGAAAATGTTTGTAGATGTGGAGAGTGTGATTTTTTTGTTTCAATTCAAGAGGATTTGAGTAACTTTGATAACTAGGGGATTTTAAAAATATCTCAAAATAATGTTGTAGAGCCATGAAGAAAATAAATAAGATATAGATAAACATAAATAAGAGTAACTATAGTGAATGGATCTCCCTTTTCCACTAGGGCTTTTATGTTAAACAAGAATGTAACTCTAAAATGGTTTTAACTTTTGCAAAATTATTCAAAAAAAATAATTAATGACTACTTCTAAAATGCTACATCTAATCGCAATGCATTCACTGTGATGACTCATACTAGTTAAAAGATATTCCAAAAATCATACTTGTGGTAGTACTAGAAATGCACTAAAAATATCTTGGTTGGCCAAGCTTTGATTGAACGTTTGTTATTGAAATCGTTTATTTTTCACATAAATTTGAAATATGTAAACAATTTTTGAAAATTCCATTGGTTCATGTTTTACAAAATGATTTCAGTGTCATGGGCCTTTATAACCTACTAATAAATCAATGGAATCATTTAGATATGGCATCGATAACTCTAAATGCATAAATGCACAAAGTCAAATCCCTTTGAAGAGAGTAGATATAGTAAGAGGTAGAAATGTTTAAGGAGACTATATATTATGCCTTGACTCCAATGGTGTGAGATCTAGTATGGTTAAGAAATGGAAACCCTCAAGGTGATTAGGTGCTGGGAATATGTTTGCAAATATATGTGTGAAGGTTAAAATCTATAAATGAACGAAAATAATGACTTGATCCTACGTGGCTATGGATCCAACAGAAGAACTAGCATGAAAATCCAAAGAGGCTTGATCATGGGTGTGAGATCTAGTAAAGGTAAGACGGAAGCACTTACAAATCCAAATATCTTATGGAAACCCTTATGAAGCCTAATGGCGTGAGACCTAGTAAGGGTAAAGGATGGAGATCTTTATGAAGCCAAATTATGTGAGATCTATAGGCCATAACCATTTGGATCTTATCACACTCTTATAGAATTGATATGTAAACAAATGTAATGTTAATACTCATATACAAGAGAACACAAAAGATCAAGTACATTGGTATGAGAAGGGAAGAGACATTCCTAATGCAAAATAATTAGTGTTACTAAATATATCTAGATTACAAACATGGGGGAGAGATCAAAGTTACCCAAGTCTCCAACAAGACATAATGAAAGCAACTTCTAGAGAAAATAAGCTTCTAAGAGAAGAGAAATATACAAGGAATCTTCTAATAAAGTACATAGATACATGCACACTACATAAGAATCTGCAATAAAATACAATAGGCACGTTTAATCACATGGAATACATCTCATCAGTGCTTTAACTTACCCTTTGTCTTGAGCACTAATAATAGGCTTCATACACATAACATATCTTATGAAGACTTATTTCATCTTGCATTGCAAAATTAAATCCATTCACATGTTGTGAAACACTTTGATTCTCATCCATGTTATGGCTTACACATATTGAATTTTTTTAAAATTCCTCAATAAACTCTTGCACACATTGCTTTGTTTATCTCAAATCCCACATTTGCTTGAAAAACTCTTATTTATAAAAAACTATTATAAATTTCTCCTTGAGTTTGGATCCCATCTGATTGCAACTCTTGGTTTTCTCCTTCCCCTAATGAACTCACTCTCACTACACATAATCCCACAAAATAGTAGCATGGCATTTAAACTTGACACTTGTGAACTTCCCAATATTTGGGCCTTCAAATTTCTCATAATTACATATGTTTCCATTTTGTTGATCCAATCTATCAACACCTTGTCACTTAAGGTTCCATCATAGCTAGAAAATTCAATCTTGGATCCTATCTCTTTTTTTACTAGAGGAACCGACAATTGGGCTAGTCTTGTGCTCTCATGGCACAAGGTTTATTATTGCCACAACTAAAACCCCTATGTGAACCATGCTACCCCCAGCATGTAGCCGAGGGTTAAATCGGGGGGATTTAAACCTCAAATATCATGGTACATAACACTTCATTATCACGATGATAGCCAATTGAGCTACCCCTTAGGGGCTAATCTTGGATCCTATGTCACTCTTCAAGAATCTGATAATGTGTAGCACAATATCCTTCTTCATCTTCTTCATTTTCAATTCTTAAACAATTGGCTTTGAATTCCCCACTATGTTATCTTGTTTCCAGTTTCTCAATTCTTATTATCAACACATGCATTCCTTGGCTTACTATTTTCTATCTCCTTTTATCACCATATTTGAAATTTACAATGTTAAGTAGTTAATATGTTTTCTCCACTCCATGCTCCACTTACTCTATCTTCTTGCAATGTTTCTTATACGACTCTGATACCAAAACTTGTACAACAAGATCATGCAATGAACTCAATATATTTACGTGTAATTTACCCACAAATATGTGTAAAAATGTAAAATGTGAGGGAAAAGAAAGAATTTGGATGTAAATATTCTTAAATACAAAACATAAACTAATTTTGAGATTCATAAAAGTAGGTATACTCAATCTCATTACATGTTTCAGGGTATTTACATCACAAAGGTTTACCACAACCCTATGGTCAACTCTCTAGGCTTGCATTGTTTATTGCCAATGTCTTAAAGCTAACCTTTTAATACTTAGAAGCCAATCCACCTTCCTTTGTTGTTCCTTTTTTATATTCCATGGTCACAATGAGCCATATTCTTTTGAACTTTGATCTCCTTTCATGCTCAATCACCACACAACAATCCAACTCTCATTTTTTTTTTTTGTTCCATATTTGAACTCTACACCTTTTTGATGTGCTTGAATTTTCATGCACTAGGCATAACATTCTTTTCCTTGTGGTTATATTACTATATTACTTTCTTTGTGCCTGCCCATTTAGTTAATTGATGCATGTTCCATGTTACCATGTTTAAAGATGCTAGTACATCATAAGGTTACCATCTAGCCTATAAATCACCCTAAACTTATGCAGAGTATAAAACAACAAAGTAGTCATTCAAACATTATTCTTCATTGTTGAGCATGATAATGGAATTTCTTCTAAAATATGGAAGCAATGCATATTCTATGATACCATAAAGAAGATCTTAAAAAATAATCTAGAAATCCAATAATTCAATTTGACTCTCTTACTTTATATGCCTTTATTGCTATAAGGTTGAACTTTAGAGCTCGATGATCACTCAACTGAAAAATAATTTCACACATAAGCAATTATTAGTAATTAGTACCAATATCCTAATACATGCTCCTACATGAATAAGACATTTATGTACAATTAAAAGTTACAACATATAAGGGAAAACATGCACTTTTTACTAGAATTTTTATTTCTTTATGTTGTTCTCATATAGTAGCATATTTAGTTGTGGTATCTTTGATATGATGCCCTTCAACAGTATGTAAGGAATTGATGATATTGTGGATGAGGGTATAACAATGTTGATTTCAAATCCCTACAAGAGTTTTTTTCATCCTTGCCTTGATTCCTATGGAAAATAGAGAGGTAATTGAGATGATGGCACAACACTTGTGTGTCTAGGGAGGCACACAACAATGATGTAGAGGTAGAGGACACGTGCATGCTCCAACCTTGATCGACTCTATATTTATATTTTCTTTAACTAAAATTTTCCTTTCATATTTAGGTTATTTTTCTAGAATTAAAGAGTACATTTTATCTTTAAATTTTGATGCAATACCAATTGAGAAAGGGTTTTCTTTTGTTGTACCTAGAAAGTGGTCTTCAATGTTTAGCATAACTTCTAATTTTGGACAAAAGAGCATGAGCTATAGGTGTTCCAGCTTTAGCTAATAGTCACACCATAGGTATGGTATCCATTATATTTTTTTATACCCTATATGTTCTTAATCTATAAAAGAATGGAATTGAAGATCAATTTGTGAGAGATTCAATTTGGTAGTTTTCTAGTGATTATCAAGTGTGGTATGTATTTTCTCATTTGGAGTTAATAGAGAGAGTTTGATAAATTGTTATAGATTCTTGTCTTATTTTTAAGTGTCTTCAATTGTCCATGTGTTTATAGATATAACATTCTTACTTGTAGTTTTTGTAGGTTAAACAATTTTAAGTTACTCAAGGATTTTTGGAGTGCATAATTCAGATCCAAAATCATCCAAGTAGCTATGTATGGGGAATGCTACTCCCTATGAGGGGAGTTTTTAGAGGATTTCAATGTGTGTGAGAGTGAGTTCATTAGGGGAAGGAGAAAAC
>Ga0181464_1000809_pt1 | contig 14705 bp, 10 predicted proteins | sample InSIn2gowninarea_FD_119074 | JGI IMG/M metagenome (GOLD analysis project Ga0181464, IMG submission 119074) | Clean room microbial communities from NASA Spacecraft Assembly Facility at Jet Propulsion Laboratory, Pasadena, California, USA -... ...
AAAGCTCAGTCGCACAGCCTTTCTTTTTTTCGGGTTATCTTTTTGGAGTTCAGAGCTATTACATTCACCCGACCAGAGGATGCGAGGATTTGCACAACTTCATAATGGCCAAGTTTAGAGGTGCTTGCTAACGGTGTTCGGCCAAACGTGAATTCTCTTAAATCTGGGTGTATGCCCTTTTCAAGTAGGAGTCTGACCATGTTTGGGTGATTTCGTATAGCCGCCAGCGAAAGAGTGTTTTCTTTGTACTGGTTTACAGTCGAAGCTTTTGCTCCTCGGCTCAGGAGGAACTTGACCAGATCCGTATGACCGTAACACGCTGCTTCCAGAAATGCGCTGTGGAGATCAGCCTTCTTGGTATCTACCAATAGCCGCGCTGATTCGTAGTGACCGTTAGCCGCAGCTCTTGTCAGCGGAGCATCGTAGTTCTTTCCATCTCTGTGATCGATGATTATGTCTCTAGGTCCGAAGAATGCCTTGGTCAACCAGTTGTATGGTTTTCGATTCTTGCCAATGCGCAATAAGGAAGAGATGGTCTGAGTGTGCCCATGTTCCGCCGCCCAAGACAAAGGCGTTTCACCGAGCTGGTCCCTCGAGTTGATATCTATGGCGTCCGAGTCATCGAAGATTGCTTCTATAGCAGTCGTGATTCCATAAGCAGCAAGGACATGAAAGAAGTTTCCAACGTGGAAAACAGACTTGCGATCAGCCTGGCCAAAGAGCTGGGAGATAACTCTCAGGAACTGCGTTTCTGACCACACGAAAAAAGTTGAGAGATGGGCCTGGGAGACCTCATGGCGCTCTGCAATCTGGGAATGTCTGAACATGTAAGTTCCAGCATATATCAAGAACGGAAATCGGATGCCATTTGTCTTGAGTTCTGTTGGGTGATCCTTGCTGCTGAAAGATACCCAAAACAGGCTTTGCATATTCGATTCTGTGCATCGCCAATCACAGTCTTCGCGCTTTGGTTGAGGAGTAGTGGCAGGCCTTTGTCAGAAATGCACCAATCAGCGACAGACTGGTGAACGGACTGCGCAACTTCGACGTCGCTATTGGCAATGCCATATCTTTTTGACAATGGACTGGGAAGTGTAGTTTTGCGAACCTCGATGAGTCCGCAAGACAGCCTACGTATCTTCTTTTTCATATCTTCATTGTTTCTTGCAAAGTCGTCAGACTCTTCAAAGTCGGCGAGGCTTGCACATGGCTGGTCGGGATTGATGGCCAGCGCATATCTGAGCTCGGAAACAGCGAGTGCTCGCTCAGAAAACTGCACCCACTCCAAGAGACGAATCATCTGAGCTTGATCATCCTCCTGAACGGAGCTGATCACATCATGATAGAGATCGTAAAGCTCTTTCGGTGAGTTCTCGATCTTTTTGTGGATCACATCGAGTCTTTCTCCTGCTCGCAGTGATTTGGCGATCCACCTCATGACAAACACAGCCCACTGGAAGACATTGCCAGCATGAGAGACAATAGCAGCGCACAAGTTTTCGGCTTCTTCACCCCTCAGGCAAGCAAGCGCATCGAGAAACTCGCGGTCTTGTTCGACCAATAGTCTTATGTCCTGGCTGTTCCTCTTGTCCGGTGATGCTGAACACTGAGATTCAAGATCGAGGAAAGGATAATGCCGTGAAGATACGCATATGTTGATTGAGGGGAGTGTTTCGCTGTCAAGCGGGGCTTCACATAAGTCCCGAAAAAAGTATAGTAGAGCACGCCCAGATTCCTCACCACATTCATCTAAGGCATCCACAAACACATGTACCGGCATCGTGACAGAGGCCTTCTGCAGATATAACCTGATGTAATTTTCGAGCTCATGTTCGTGCCAAGTCCATTGTTCACTGTATTTCCCTTGGGTGTCACATTTCTGTTGAAAGTCGACTTCAAATTGAGACCTCAGAACAGAGTCTTGGAGAAGAATCTGATACAGTATTGTTCGATAGATTCCGGATTTAGTTCTCTGAAGGTCAGTTCCGCGGCCATGGCAGAAGAACGCAACGACAACTTTGTCTGCTGATGAATGAGATTTTAAAACCTCCCGCCGGAACAAGTATTTCATGATGGTCGATTTGCCCACTCCAGGATTACCCTTGATCCAAAAGGGCCCCCGCTGTTGCTGACGCAGTCTCAAGAAGTCGGGGACAATCCAGGAACAGGTGCCTTCGCTTTCATCCGACACATCATGCAACCTTTCGTTCATCTCCTTGAAAAACAAGGCCTGCAGGCAGTTCGCTGGAGCGATCAGCAAGATCTACTTTAGACGGATATCTGGTCTTCGCAGGATCTGAAGGGGAGGACCTACTGTTCTGAGGCTCTTCACCTCCAAATATGCCTACGTAAGCAATAGCATTAGGCCCAAGAGTGACGTTCCCGATCTGTTGAGTGTGGGCCATAGAGACAGCTTTGAGATGATAACGTCCTCGGGTTAATCCTGTGGCACTGCTACAGGGCTTGTCTTCGCCATCTATATCGAGCAGAACAAACGCTGGAGATGCTGTTTACGCATCCTCCACCTGAGGAACAAGTGTTGCTTACTTCGCCAAGAGGAAGTCATTTGGCCTTGAACTCGCGGCCCCAGAGCCAACATTATCCTATTGGTGAATCCGCCCGAGGACAGCGCTTCGGCGTCCATGCAGCAGAAGCGCCACAATCACATGCGTTCTGACCACTTCGTCTGTATGCCGAGTTGTGCGTATCATGGTTCAGAGTCTGACATAGGCGAGTACGAAGTCTAGTATCATTAGAAGTCATCAACGCTTATCGAGAACTGTTTGTAACGATGAGACGACCTCGAGACATCTTCGACGTATGGTTGTGCGTGAATTTTGGAGAGGGGACGGAAGCCGACACGATAGAGGTCATTGCACAACCCATTGAACCTCAGAAGCACACTATGCGTGCTGCTCAGCTTCTATTAGCTTACTGCGGTTGCACAATGTTTTGAGGAAGTGGAAATAATATGCTCAGCGTGTTTCTGAAGTAGGCAATGACACGTGTCACCTTGTGGCGAGCTCTCCTAGGTGGTCAGAATTCGTAGTTGGCCAAACAGCTATGTACTGCCGCATCCAAAGTTTGTCATCTAAAACAACATCTTGGAAATTGATCAAGACACCTTGAGCCTTCAATGTCATGCTTGTAAATTTGCTTTGTTGCTGCTCCATGTGAGAGGGTCTGGTTGATCCTTCGGCCTCGTCGACACTCTAGTGTCATGTTCGCGATCAGTGCCATGCGCCTCAATCGCATTGCTTTGAGCAAAAGACTTATTTCCAGGCTCTTTTCGAGAGTTGAGCAGAGGTCAGCCGGTCTGCAGGCGCCAGTAGTCTACCTTGGCTCAATTCGGCAGGAAGATACACCATTGTTTGCCTTAAAGCTGGTAAGCAACATTGTGGTTTGCCCGTTGTTAGCAGTCCGTCTCTGACTTCTTGAGCGGTCTTTGTACAAAGTACTCGAGTAAGTCATGGCTTCGTTCCATAAATAGAACACTGCATATGCGTCAGCTCAACTACCAAAAGCTCGTTTTCCCTATTTCCTCTTTCATATAACTGCGAGACAAACGATGCAAAATAGCAATAGAGCACGAGCCGACCTCAAAGCTGAGACCATTATTTTGTGCAGCCGTCAGATCCTTCTGAATATGATCGCAATCGAAAGTGTATCTCTTCACAAATAAACAAAAAGTCATTGAACATGTTCTACAATACGACTATATCATCGTTGGAGGTTAGAGTCTGGGCTTGTCGTGGCGTCGAGATTGACCTAAAACTCTACAACCCCAAGAGGCAATTGTCCAGGCTGATGTGCATGCTGTGGCGGAGAAGGCCGCTCATATCATCATGGGAGGACATCGAAAGGCCAAGAGAAGAGCACATGTAAAAAGACTCTTCTCACCGAGGATGGGGCTGGACATCGGTGCTGCAGCTGCCCGTCTGTGGTATATCCTCGTTTAGCATCCAGAACAGGGGGAGCGACCCTGTCTGAAGTTTTTTGACCCCTGCTCATCTCTTTCCCTCGAGCATTAGGTAGATACGACGCCAGTAATCCTCTCTAGCTTGATTTATATACATTGATGGGATGGTCTAGCGTTGTAAGTGATGACTGCGCCTAGCCATTCTTTCTAATCGCGGTTATGCCTTCGTTCCGGATAGGATGGTATGAACTTGGGACTTGTATATCTACTATTTGACACCACCACAACACGTAAGAATACATGACAAAAACAACGTGGGTACTGGGGAGGAATGCTAGCGAAAGAGTGTGACATGCTCAATCGGGCACCATTACAGTTGCCGTCCAGAAAATATGGCATAGAAAAGGTTTACAGGCCTGGACCAACGACCGTTGCAACCGTCGATCAAACACGTTTCGCCCAGATAGGCGGCCTATCGATTGACTCCAGCCTTGTAGCCAGACAACCGAGTCATCACCACATGGCGAAGGGGATCGAACAACTTTTCTGCATCATAAGTTTGAGTAAAAATAATATTGGTATGAACAAAGGAAATTATGTGAGAAAGTGAAAGTAATAGCTCTGAACTCCAAAAAGATAACCCGAAAAAAGAAAGGCTGTGCGACTGAGCTTTTTTTGCAAACAGTTCAAGCACGCTGGTATCATGATCCCGTAACCCATTCCTCCCACCCATATTGTGACGCTTAATCGCTGATTGAAAATATCATACACTCCGGACCGAGCACTCGCGGACAAGGTCCTTTAGAAGGCCTCTGCCATGCGCTCACGAATGAACTCGGAGACGGAGTTCAGGGACTTCTTGTCGGTAGGAACGTAGTGGCCTCCACGGTGACGGACGACCTTGGGGTCCTGGATGTGTTCGATGAGGAGGTCGCTGATATCGGCGCCGATCATGGTGTCCAGTTCAGCAACGATGCACATGGCGGGAGTCTCGATGATGGGGTTGTAGAAGCCGCTGTAGTGGTCGGTGGTACCACGGAAACCAGACATGGAGATAGCGAATTTCATGGGGCCTTGAGGGGGTTGGTAGGTCATGGAGATGGGCTGCTTGGCAAGGGCTTCGAGACGAGCAGGGTTGGTCTGACCTTCGCAAAGAGAGGCAATCATCATTGCCATGGCGCCACCCTGAGAGAAGCCAATGACACCATCGATGGGGCCAACGCTGCGCATGTATTCGATAATGTATGAGAGAGACTGCTCAAGACCGGCGAAAGGCTGGTCGTTGAAGTTGAACCATCCGTGGAGCTCGTCGGTATCGGCAGATACACTCTCGTGGCCAGGAATGTCGGAAGGAAGGAGAAGATGAGGGGCATCGGGGTAGAGAAATTCAACGCCTTGAGTGTACTGGAGAGCAAGCTCGTTCTTGAGGCCAGCAATAATTCCCTCACGGAGTTTGCGAGTCTTGGAGTTGAAGAACTCGCCAGATTGTGTGTAACCGTGAAGCATGAGAATTCTGATAGGTCCTTGTGGCTCAATTGGTGAGGCAGGCTCGGAGTCTGAGAAACATTCGATCTCTGTGACAATGGGGTAAAGCTTCTTGGCTTGTGTGATTTGTTGAGCTGCGCGGCGGAGAATAGTGTCGACATCTTCTTTTGGGTCTCTAAGGAGCGCGTCGGAGAAGTCAATATCGAAAGGCTTGATGCCAACAACGTCGACCTCCTCGATGAAAACAGGGTTGCAGAGCATTTTGAAAAAAGGTTGGTTTGTGTAAAGATAGTAGAGAGTGAGTCTTGGTGTTAAGTTTGATGGTTGAAAGAGCAAAGTCTTGCAACTAAAGAAAGTGTGATAGTGATGTTGGACCAGGAAAGAATGACTGGTACGCTGATGTTGTTAGATCGAGGGATGAATATGTAGATTCGTCCGAACAGGCTTCCTCTTATATAGAATGCACTCATACAGCGTCCTGCATCATGCAGTGGACGACTTTACCTTCCAGACTCTGACGAAAATGTATGATGCCCCTAACGGGATCAATGTTTCAAAGCCCTTGAAGCATGTGAAAGCGTGCCTGGTGCGGGTCTGCAGGGCTCGATCCCTAGAATGAACATGCAGATACGACTTACAACATTCCAGCGCCACAATCACGTTCCCGAACTGGAGCTTGGCGTACGTTCTGGGTGAGACAAGTTCTGGTCTCGACCGACCCCGTATTGTCGTTATCGACGGATAAGCTTGGTAGGGACTTGGACACTGGCCAAATGGAGATATCGGTTAGAGCCATGTGCCGGGTCAATGCAACCATGCATTCCACGCGCGAGCGCAACAGGAAACAATTGTCAGATGTCGAAGGACGTGAAAAGAACACCATACGGGCTGCTCGCCTGAGTTCGGCAGAGCTACTAGTACTTTGATAATTGTTATCATCGATTGCATCGGAGGCTACTGTACGAAGGATAAAATGATCGAAACAAGAATTTGACAGCGTAGAGATGGAACCAATCCGTCTTTGGTATGGGGAACAGTTCTTGGAAAATAGGAGGGCCCGGAAACGATATTTTGGGCCGTGTGTTGAATCGGCAGTTTTCTGCTCAATCGTTAATAGAGTTACTCAGTATATACACATTCAACGGCTGGACAACAGAGGAAATGGAGAGGCTGGCGGACTAAATAAGCTGTTGTTGGTCAATCTTCTGACCACCCTGATGGTGAATCATGCAATTGGTTTTGTGTCTACTGTCTAGAGTATTCGGCGTAGAGCGTAAAAAGCTACGAGTGATGTAATGCTCGAGTTTTCTGTCTGTTGCTTTGGGTGTGATGTTGAAAAAAGAACTCAAAAGGTCTCGGCGATCTGATTGACGCCGCGGAAGGAAGCCGTTGACCCGAGCGTCACCTTCCCTCCCCACACTTCAGCGATGACCCTTCCACCTTCTCAAACCACCATCAATCGTTTCCGGAGCATCATCCTGTTCTCCAATATGAAGCTCATTGTTCATGTGGTAGCCTACCTCGTAAGCGTGGGCTCGTGTCCATGAGACAAAAAGTGTGTACCAAGAAAGCTCCCAGCTTTGACAAGAACTTTCCTCTGTGCTTAACGTTTTCTTATCGCCATCAACATGCCATCGTTCGTTGAAACGCTCAATAGTCTTCCACCGTACTGCCAATTAACTTTCTCTATATGGCAACAAGCAACCAACGATTGCTCGACGTTGACGAGACGGGCAATAAATCAAAGACTAGAAGGTCATGTCGTTCTAGGCCACTTCCCACAGTGTGCCAGACAGCATCACAGCTCTATCATCAGTATAGTACTTAGTGGACCAACACCGTCACACATCTGGGGTTTGTCTCACATCTTTCTCCTCTCTTCTGCTTCTCTGTGTGTTGATTTCAATTTCTCTGTCGATTTGACAAACACCCTTTCATCTATTAATTATTATCAATTTATCATCCCAACATGAGTGTTGCACAAGCACGAGCTGCTGAGCTCATCGAGCCTCCACCTGTAGGCATACCATACAGTGTAGCTCTCGAGGGCTCGAAGAAGACGGGAAGGAGCAATGTCTACCGTAATTGGAACCATACGGATAGCCTTCTTACATCCCTCGATCCGGAGGTGTGTTGCCTTGTCGGAATTTAATTGCCTTGTCTAACACTATGATAAGGTCACCACCGTACATGAAATGTTTGAGCAAAGTGGTATGGATCAGAATCAGCTATCGAAATTACGAGTCCTGTGTACTGACACTCACTAGCCAACGAGGTACCCGACTTCAACTGCCTGGGACATAGACCACAGGATCCTTTGACGAGGACTTGGGGACCCTACGAGTGGAAATCATACTCAGAGGTACAACAAAGACGCAAAAACTTTGGTGCTGGACTTGCATATCTTCACGAAGAGCTTGGCATCAACAACAAGCAGGAAGGTGTCGGTCTCTGGTGTCAGAATCGTCCCGAGTGGCAGATTGTTGGTACGTATTCAGCTAATCTCCGGCGCTCCCATAGCTAATATTCCTAGACCTCGGATGCATGTCACAATCGTTCTACACAGTCTCGCTATATGACACACTCGGTCCTGAAGCTACCGAGTACATAGTCAACCATGCCTCGCTCAGTGTCATTTGTGCCTCACAAGAGCATGTCTCGAAGCTACAGGACCTCAGTTCAAAGTGCCCAACGTTGAAGATGGTCGTTGCCGTGGACTCACCGAAGAACACAATGCAAAGTAGGAGAGACTCCATTGTCATGCTTAACCCATTGAAAGAGGCTGGTCTCAGGGTCGTTACTATGGCCGAGGTGGAAGCGCTCGGTAGGGCCAGACCACGCCCATACCACGCACCCAAGCCTGACGACATTGTCACTGTCAACTACACTTCCGGCACCACTGGCTTCCCCAAGGGTGTCGTCCTGACACATGCAATGGCGGTGGCTGCTGCATCTTGCGCAATGGTCATTGTCCAGTTGAAGCGGGGAGATGTCATCTGCTCGTATCTTCCCCTGGCACACATTTTCGAACGTGTGGCTGAGGCTGCAGCAATGTGGGCTGGAGCCGGTATTGGATACTTCCACGGTAACATGTTTGAAATTGTCGAAGATTTCAAAGAACTACAACCTACAAACATGGTTAACGTGCCACGACTATACAGCCGCTTCGGCGCCGCCATCAAGGCTGCGACATCTGACGCTCCAGGTTTGAAAGGACTCATCTCTCGCTACATCACCTCGACAAAGCTAGGATACCTTACAAACTCGGAGAACCCCACAAACAAGCACATGCTCTACGATTACATCTGGGGAAGCAAAGTGAAAGCCGCACTTGGTCTGGACAGATGCCGCGTTATGATTTCCGGTTCCGCGCCCATCGATCCCACTCTCCAGCAATATCTCCGGGCATGCTTCGGCAACACGTTAGTCCAAGGCTATGGACTGACGGAAACGTACTCGATTGCGCTCGGCCAGGTCGAAGGCGATCTCTCCTCCGGAAACTGCGGCGCTTGTGTCCCAGCCGCCGAGCTCTGCCTTGAAGATTGCCCCGATCTCGACTACTACTCGAGCGACGTTCCATTCCCCCGCGGTGAATTGTTGATTCGCTCAACGACCACGTTCAAACAATACTTCAACAATCCCGAGGAGACGAAGAAGGCATTCACCGAAGACGGCTGGTTCCGTACCGGTGACATTTGCGAGGTGGATGATCTTGGGCGCTTCAAGATCATCGACCGCAAGAAGAACATTCTGAAACTCGCACAGGGCGAATACGTTTCCCCTGAGCGCCTGGAGAATGTTTACCTCAACAACGTGAAGTGGGCGTCTATGGCCTGCGTCCACGGTGATTCGGACAAGGCTTCTCTCGTCGCCATATTTGGTATTGAACCCAGCAGATTCGCGGCGTTTGCATCGGAAAAGACGGGAAAGCAGATCGAGGCTACAGACATGGAAGCCATCAAGGGCGCGCTGAAAGATCCGGCCGTGGTCGAGGCAGCGCTGGTCGAGTTGGAGATTGTGGGACGAGCAAATGGATTCAATGGATTTGAAAGAGTGAAGAGTTTGCGGTTGATGATTGAGCCATTCACAGTCGCCAATGAGCTTCTCACCCCTACGTAAGTCATGAATGTTCGAGGCCGGATTTTCAGCGATGCTAACGATGAATTGCAGATTGAAGCTCAAGAGACAACATGTCGCCAGGCAATACCGGAATCTGCTGGATCAGATGTATGCTGAGCAGAGTGAGAAATCGACCAAAGCACGCTAAGCAGAGCGAGAAAACTGCGGATAGCATAAGATCAACATCTAGCTGGACAGGTGGATCTCTTCACGCTTTGGACTTTGAATCCTCGACATATTTCTTTTGTTTTTGGTATTGGGGGAATTGGAGCATTGGAGAAACTTCATGGGAACAAGGTAGTCCGGTTAGGTAGCTTAGCCTAGTAAATGTAATCATAGTCAAACGAAGTATATCGTCTCTGAAGCACGGGATAGCGGTTGTTGGGTAGAGCAGAAGTGCAAAGTGTTCCATTGTATTTGAAGTTGGTATGTGGCAAAAGGTCTTGGCGTTGAACGGTGGGATGTGTTTGCACTGTTTGTTCATGGATGCTCTCAAGAGATTAATAACCTCGATATCGTGCTGAAACTTTATCAAGTCACCAAACACGTCAATCTTATTGAAGAAGCTGTGTTTGGCGAGTAGCTTCATGGTCCACTCAAACATTCACGACGGTGCCAGAACTTTTGATGCTTCAAAAACCACGTTGACAGCATCAACCTTACCAATCCATCTAACCATAACCATCCACAACTCTTCCATCCGAACAACAATACGCCCCCCATAACAGACCAAAGCCCTTCTCGCCCGTCATGCAGGGCTTCAACATGGGCCGCTACGTGCCGCCCGACCTCGAAGGCACAGTCTCCGGCAACCAGCTCTCAGGAAAACACGCCCTCGGCGCGCGCGCCCGCAAACTGAAAACCGAAGGCGTCCTGATCGTGCGCTTCGAAATGCCATACGCCGTCTGGTGCAACCACTGCCCGAAGGCGACCATCATCGGCCAGGGCGTGCGCTTCAACGCCGAGAAGAAGAAGATTGGAAACTACTACAGCACGCCCGTGTACTCGTTTCGCATGAAGCACGCGGCGTGCGGGGGCGCCATCGAGATCCATACTGATCCGAAGAATACGGCCTATGTGGTGGTTGAGGGCGGCAAGGCGAGGGATACGGGCGAGGATAGGGTGAGGGAGGGGGAAGAGGGTATGGAGATTTTGACGCAGGAGGAGAGGGAGAAGAGGAGGGAGGATGCTTTTGCTGCGTTGGAGGGGAAGAAGGAGGATAAGGCGCAAGAGAAGGAACAGGGGAAGAGGATTGTCGAGTTGTACGAAGCGAGAGAAAGAGATTGGGATGACCCGTACGAGGCTAGCAGGAAGCTGAGGAAAGGCTTCCGGGTTGAGAGAAAGGTCAGGGAGAAAGAGGCAGACAATGACGAGAAGCTGAAGATCAAGATGGGCTTGGATGTCGAACTGCTTCCTGCGCACGAGGATGATACGAAGAGGGCTGGTTTGATCGAATTCGGTCCGCTAGAGGGCGTGGACGATGGCGCCAGGAAGGCCGCTTCAAGGCCGCTATTTCTACTCACAGACCAACAACCTTCCAAAACAGAAATACTGTCGAGAGACGTCAAATCGAAAAGCACGGCGCTGACCAAGAAAGAGCGGGACGCCCAGCGCAGAAGGACCGCTCTTGAGCAGGAAATCAGAGACAACTCTCGTGCTGCAAAGGATCCTTTTCTCTCTTTCGGCACTCCCGCGACCACTACCAAATCTATCTTCCAGTCAATTTCTGGCATCAAACGGAAGCGTCCATCTGCGGATTCTGAATCACCGTCTCTGGCTTCCTCGCCCCAACGGCCCTCGAATCACGAAATGAAACCTACTCAACAACCCGCGCTGGTCGCGTACGACTCGGATGACTCGGATTGAATCCATGAATTATGAAGTAATTACACCGCATGAAGGACTTTCACTTTGGTTGGTTTGTTCTTTATTGGCTTTTGCGGCGTTTTATACCCCCCCCCCCCCCCCCTGGGCATCCACAGAGACGACCCACCAGGCGCTTGATATTTTCTTCAGCAATAGACAACTTTTTCTCAGAAGGATCTATTCTCCCTACCCTCGAAAATCATCAACTTTTTTTCCTTGCTTCCACACTCCGGCATGCTCCGAAATATCCTACCCCCCCCGATTCATTCTCCCTGCGTGACCTCTCCTTCCAGAAAATCCCACGCCGCGCCCGCCAGCACTTTCGTCAGGTTCAAGAAATCTTTTAATCCAACACTCTCATCCCTCGTCGCCATTCCTTCGGGTGAAACGCCAAAACTATAAGCCGGCACACCCAAGTAGCGCCAGTGCTTCGCATCTGTGGCCCCTAAGCTCGGTATCGGCAGTGGTCGTCTTCCTAGGCTCTGTTCGGCGTTATCCGCTATCGCTGTTACTAAAGGGTGGAATGGCGAGCAATGGTTAGGCGGATTCGACGCCGCTTGCACCACCTCATATCTCGCTTTTGAAAAGTCTCCTTCAAGGATTTCATCAATGAGTGCCAGAATTGGAGTCTGGGTCAAACCGATGGGAATGCGGATATCCAGCTCGAAAGTGCAGGAGCTGGGGACGACATTCACTTTCGTGCCACCCCTAATAGTACCGATATTTACCGTAGGTCGAGCCACGTTCTCTGCCGCTCCCGGACCCATGATTTCGTCCACGGTGTCCCGGACATCCTTTCTCTTCAGAAGCCTGGCCGTTTCCGGATCGAGGGTGAAGTCGGTAAAGTTCTCGATTCGCTCGACCAGCACGCCGATCAATCTGGCCGCGATACGCACCGCCCCCTCATCAAGATGAGTATAAGCGCCATGCGCGCCCTTTGTCTCGACCACGAAGACCAGTCTCAGCGTCCCCTTCTCTCCGAATCTGACGCTTTGGAGACCAGTAGGCTCAGCATTCATCACCACGTCTCCTCTCCACAGCGGCGCTTGCTCGTCGTCGTTGACGAGATATTTGCTCCCCCACTTCCCACCTGTCTCCTCGTCACTCACCGCCTCGAGCACAATCGTGCATGGTGGAAGTGATGATCGAAAGCGATGGAGCATGCCGTACGCGATTATGGTCGCCGCGAGCCCCGCTTTCATATCTACGACGCCTCTTCCGTAGACCCTGCCATCTGCAATTTCCCCACCCCATGGGTCGTGCTCCCATAGCTCGCCGTCACCCACGGGGAATACGTCGAGGTGACCGTTTAGGACGAGGGTTGGGCCGGCCTTCCCCGAGGATGCTGAGGTGGTCGAGAAGTGCGAGACGACGTTTGGAGCATCCTCCTTTGGCTCGATGATTGCGAATGGGATCTCATGGTGGGCGAGAAAATTGCTTACGACGCGCGCTGCTGTGACGGTGTTGCCGGGTGGGTTGGCCGATGGTGCACGTAGGAGAGTCTGCAGGAAATGGATGGAGTGGTCTTTTTCTGACTCCAGCGCTGAGAGGAGAGTTTCTATTGACATGGTTGTCTCTTGGGTCCAGGAAATTGCGAGATTCACAGAGCGTGGAAAATTTTGCAGGTGAGTAGTGATGGAGATGAAAATGAAGGCATTCGTAATGATGCAAACTCGAGATGAGTCACGACATATGCGGTGATCGAATCTGGATATGATCGGCATCGAGTAGCAGGGATCCCTGTATACACGAAGATTGATACGAGAATTCACTCCAGAAACCCGAACCCGAAGGTTGGAAAGAGGAAGACGAATACCGGATGTTCCAAAGCTGTATTGTGGGGGCAGAAGGAGTGAGTGCTCTGCATTTCCACAACATCTCCCACTGAGTATTTCACAATTCGCAGATGTACAACAGAGATCGCCGAAGTAGGTTACCTTTCCGTCTTCTTGCGTACACAGGTAAAACCTTCTTCAGAGACTGGCCAACTCTGACTACCCTCCGTCTTGTCCGGAATAAAGCAGAGCTGCTTAGACGACTGCCGAATCGACACTGCACCCAACAAGCCGAGATAAAGATACACAACCTCTACAAGTCGACGAGGCGCCATTGATAACTCGATTGGAAAGCCATTATGAAGTTTCTGCCGTGTTATGACTGTATCTGCCCCTGGATCCCATTTAGTCTCTTTCAAGACGGCGAGTGCTACATTTCTTCTTCTTCTGGGGTATCCTCAACTCTACGAAAACGTGGGCATAGAGAGTCATTATAAGCACGAAGAAGCCGGTGTGGCTGTAAGCGCGGCGAGAAAAGTCTTGCAAAGCCAACATACATCAAAATGCTTCCATCTTCCGGTTGAGCAACATCTCCGCAATGGATAGACCTTACAAAGCGCTATACGCAGGCAGCGAGGCGTTTACAAAACCATGGCGAGTCATGAGAATAGCCATCTGCTTTCTGGCGAGGCAGAATCGGTAGGAAGAGTAAGCGACGGCTTCTGTCACCTCGCTTGACTGTTGCTTCGGAAAACCTTGCCTCCTACCGTGAGGTGGAAAAAAAGGTCGATTGCTCCGGCAAATTGCGATGACCACATATTCTACATCACATATTTACATCTTCTGCCTGGTAAACAAGGTCACCAGCCGGTGGTAAATGATAACTAAACCACAGCTCCACTGAAAGATCTCGAAGACTCGAGCATATAACCCAAGACAGGAGCCATCCCGGACCCAGCCACCCGTGAAGAAAAGCGTTGGCTGCATCCTCCCACAACTCAGAATCCTCAGGATAAGAGAGAAAACTCAGAGAGGACGACTGACTCGCCGTCTTGCGTACACGAAACCGCCTAGTCGCCCTTCTCGGCAAGCGAGACCACCGATCCGCGGTGCAGGCAACGGCAACAACACCACAAGAGCCGGCAACAACCCGCAGCTTGCCACACCCCCACGTATCGTTACCGCCTACTGCGAACCCGTCGTCGTCACCTAACAAGGCGGGAACGGTCGAGATGCCGCATCTCATTGTATTCTCTTTGTTATATTTGACCGGCTCATCGTGCCTGCAGCTCGTCGTTCTAGACTAGACCGGGTACGTAGTATCGATTAGTAGGTTGAGGGTGCGACCTAAGGCAACGCAAGCAAAGCTCCACGCACTTGTCATGCGTGAGAACTCATCCATGCTACGAGTGAACTCGAGCTGGTCGTGTGGTGGGATAGATGGGGGATGGGTTGATGTAAAGTCTCTATTTAACGTTGTCGTGTTGCCGTATTTGGTACTCGTGTGCACGTTGTGGCGCGTGCTTCTATCTTACCACGGT
>Ga0181464_1000810_pt1 | contig 14704 bp, 14 predicted proteins | sample InSIn2gowninarea_FD_119074 | JGI IMG/M metagenome (GOLD analysis project Ga0181464, IMG submission 119074) | Clean room microbial communities from NASA Spacecraft Assembly Facility at Jet Propulsion Laboratory, Pasadena, California, USA -... ...
GTCGCTACCGCTAGAGCAAAGGACTTTACCTGAAGTTGAGCCGCATCAAGTGTTCAACAGCGATTTGCCCCAAAAAGAGATTCCCTCAGCAAACCTAGCCGCATCCACTCCCACTGTCCCGCTACTAGAAACTACCGCCGATAGTGCCGCCGAAGGACTGCCCACCAAAGAGTCGCCATCCGCACCATCACAACTTAAACAAAAGCAGCTTTTTCATCGTCGGCTTCAGCCAGTGGAAATTCTAACTAGCGCTGGCGATTGGGTGGCGGGCTACTTTGTCCACAGTTGTATTGCTGTTGCCAATCTAGTAGGCATTGAGCAAAAGTTCACGCTGTTTGATGCTGACGGGGGGGCTTATACCTTTTTGGGGCAGGTTCGTCCGCTCTAGCTAGTTTGGGCGCTGTTCAAGTGAGCGCTTCAGCGCTGCTGGGGCGCTAAAACTTGCGGCGCTCGCTCTATCTACTGCAATTTGTTAGCCCTATACCGCCGTTAAAGTTTTGACCGAGCGATATTGTGCCGTTTTGATCTATCCACTGCTACGTGTGAGAGGTAGTACTCAGAGGGCAGTAGTGATGATCTGACAACAATTGCTGTGCTACTGGGAAAGAGCATACGTCAATTTCACCAATATCTGAGATTCATGCTGCTGAGTGCCTCATGGGTTCGCAAAACGTTTCTCTTCCCGTCTGGGGTGTAGGACGTTTGCCTAAATCAAGAAAAAAATTGCCCAAACAGCAATCACTGTAAGGCTTTGAGTTGTGTTTTTGCACAAAAAGGTGCGTCAGGTGCGGAGAATTTTTGGGGAGTCCAGAGGGGGTTCCCTCTGGTCGGTCGTCACGTCATGGGCTATTGCTCAATCGGAAAAAGTCGGCAAAAAATGGGGAAAAATGGGGAAAAATTGCGTTAGTTATTCTCAAACTGAGGATTATTGAGAATAGGACTTAATAAGCCGCCTACCCAGTGGTCATAAGTTGTCAAAAATCGGTAGAGGTTGTCAAAAATCGGGAATAAGTCGTCAAAAAATGGCAGCCTTTTGATGCGGCAGTAGTCAATCACCTTTGAAGTTGGCTGAAATGCCAAAAATCCGTTAGTAAAAGTTTTTTCACCCTTGGTACGAGCTTATTGACAATTGTTGCGAAGGAGCGGTTGCAAAAGTCTAGTATCTACACGTACTTAATGTAGATTTACTCTTTGTTCTACGCTCTCTTCATTTTTGCGAGAAGACTTTTGGGTGACTTATATTCAAGAGCTTGGTTATCGATTCTGTAAGCTGCTTGAGCTTGAAGCGAATCTTAAATCGTCCTAAACCCGACAAATCTTCTTGATTAGGATTGCTTTAGTTGTTGATTTGACTTTTAATTTGCCATCTCAGTCCAACAAATTGTCGCTTAACGTTAATAATTACTCCTGTTCATTTTCTTGAAAGAATCCGTCCTCTTCCTCAACAGAGCCTTCTACCAAATTATTTGCCTCTGGAATAATAATTTCCTTGTAGGTATAGTCAATGTCTAAAGCTTCTAAGGCTGCACGAATATGAGTGCGTACAGGTTGACTGCCAATATGCTGGATTAACTTACGAATGTCTAGCTGGGCATCCCAAGCATAAGCAATCCGATGAAGTTCTACCAAGCTTTCTAATAATTTAATCAGTTCACCTTGAGCTAGAGGTTCAGTGGTGGGACATTGGTTGCTAATAGCTGTCTCAAAAAACTTTTTCATCTCTGCTTCTGCATTCTGTCCAAGCTTCTGGGCAGCTAACTCTGGAATTTGGCTCACATCGTTCTTGGCACTGCCAGGAAGATCGCTACTGAACCACACATCGCTCCTGAGACTCGATGCCACGACACCCACCGTGTAAATTGGATAGGGCATCGTTTTAGACCAGTTCAGCAGCCAATTTAAATTTTGATATGCATCAAGTCGCCCGACTTTGCCCAAGCGTCCAATCAGTTCTACCTCATCGATTAAAATTACCCAGCCCTTGTAACCACACCAGGCAATGACATCTGCCATCAGCCCGAAGTAAGCACTCCCATGTTTTTTAACCCCAAAGTTTGACTCAACCTTGGGCAACGGTTCTCCTCGACAAGCACGGTGGATTCGTCTCAAATCTGGCATAGCCAGCCGAGTTCCCATCAAGTCACCGTAAAGTAAGTCCTGCTCCTCACCAGTAGTGTAAAAGTAATCTTCAAGGACAAAGGCAGGCAGGGGATGGATATAGCGATTAGGTTCTTGAATCCTACTATCAGGTAAATCTCCAGAAGCTTTTTTATCAAGTGCTGGCTGAATGCCAAATATTTGTGAGTTAGGCGTGCGGATCGCCGATGCCACCCGCCCGTAGAAATTAAATAGATGATGACACGATACTTCACGGCTAAGAGATACTCGACTAACCGCAAATCCTAGATCCAATGCCACATGTTCTATTGTCGTCAGTGCGTGAGTTTTCCCTTGCCCATAAGCCCCCCAGACTAACCTACCTTGTGGAATATTGCCTTGAGCCAGTTGTGCTAAATCTTGCTTAATAAGTTTGGTTAGCGATGGTCGTAAGTCAGATAGTTCTCTAGTGGAAGCACGAGTTGGAATACCAGCTCTCAATGATTCCACTACAGAGATCGCTTGTTTGCGATTGTTATCATATTCCTGCATTACCTAACCTTCCTTCTGTATCATCGTGCCAACCTCAATTACTCTGGCTCGCAAATCGCTATGTTGGCTTAGATCGGGAAATCCCTGATATTGCAGTTCTAGACCCATCTCACTCAATATCTGACGCAAATGAATCTGAACCTGATTAGGAAAATCCTGACCATTGACCTCTAAATGAGCATCTGTATCAACCATGTCAGCAAGGGGATTAAATTTTTTCTGCACCAGCCCAGTTTGCAACCGCATCCATAGAGCGTCATAACTAATAAAACCGCGCTTCTCATCCTTAATCATTTCCCAACGCCCTGCCAACAGCAGCAGAAAGTTGTTGAGTAACTCAGCATCATCAATCAATTGACGAAAAAGTTCACAAATATCTTTAATTGCATTAGGTGAGTAAATAAATCTGCCTGTTTCCCTAGAGCGTTCAGTCATCACTTCCAAATCATCAATTGCTAATACTAACCCCGTCATCCCAGCAATTTTTAAGATGCGAACCAAGGAATTCAACCAGTATCTAGCATTATTTCTCTGAAGTTGCTCAAATAGAAGCAAATCTTTTCTTTCATGACGCTCTAATTTCTCCCCACTTAACCACTTCAAAGCTAGAGCAATATCTCCTTCATTGCCCTTAATCATGCGGTTGTTAATAACACGATAGGCAAACGCTGTAAAAGATGGTCCAAAATCTACATCCTTGAAGACCTGCACCGCTGCTTTTTCAATTTGACGGGTAGCCTCATTACGGGGTAGTTCTGTGTCTTCTATTAAGAGGTGTAGAAACAAGTCTGTACCATCGTATTTATCCGCTTGATAACCTAATTGCTCGGCAACGCGGCAGCAAAGTCCCCTGACAAGCCTTTCTGGATCGATCTGCTGAACTATGGCGCGATACAAGCTAGGTAGATTATTGAGGCGATAGTCATCATAATCTCGCGCGCAAAGGTAGACTGTTTCATATCCTAAAGTTTTGGCATCGTGTTGAAGGCATCGGAGCAGATGGGTTTTGCCACTCCCCTCACTACCTACCAAGACTTTAACTTTACTGCCTCCATTAGCAATATAATTGACAAGATAATATTCTCGAACTCGCTCTAGCCATAGCTCTCGTCCTAGAGTCATTCTAGTTAATAATTCATCATTTAAAGGTGGCTGACCTAAGCGGATATCTTGAATGTCTAATTCATTAATTTGCATACATATAGCATCCGAATTTATCTATTATTTTTGTCGTAGATAATCAGGCTGCTAACTCGACTATCCTGTCCCTTACTACTGACTAAAAGTAAGCCACTCGACTGATTGCGGGAAGGGACAAGTTCAAATCGATAACCGTCACAGCTAATATCAAACTGCTCCTTTAATCTGGCTAAATCGTAAGTAAAAAGTGCTTCTGGATAGTCCTGTTTTGCTGTCTGTTTTAAAGTTAATAGCTTGTATATTTCTTTAAGAGTAATGGGGTGTCCCCAAACTACAGAATCTTGCTTTAAATTTAGTCGATTGAGCATTTCATAAGCACTAAGCAATTCTTGACAAAATCGTTCAGCATTAAACTTGCTGTTGACTACTCGTTGGTATTCCTTCGATACCCATGCAGCGATAGCTGTTGGTGCTAAAGCTTTTGATTGTTGCGTTCTCCGTCCCATAGCAAGTTTTACATAGTCATTATCACAAAAGAATGTCAGCTTGAATGGAGGGAACTCATAGTTAGGAAATTCACCTTTTATAGGAACTTCTGCATCTTTCAATACCTTTTCGACTTGCGGAGCGTATGCATCTGATAGAACAAAGTCCCGCTCGACTTGTATGGCATTTTCAATGGTTGTTTGATGCTCACCCCAATTAATTGCTAGTTGTTTGATATTTTCATCAACCCCATTGAGTGCCTGAGCCACTGTCTTGAAATTTAAGTCAATTCTTGCTTTCTTTAAACTTGCCCAGCGGCTTGTCAATTGTTTAAGCACTGCGTCAATATGTTTGAGCGCAGCTTCTTCTGACAAATGATCTGAGTCATTCATATAATGAAGTATTGAGAAAGGGGGAGTGCTTGGTATATTAATTTACATTTTAACTGCTGGAAATAAAAGTGTCGAGTATCACTGGATATGTTCCAAGCACTGCTACTTAAATTTCGCTCGTGTATATTGCTACTCAAAAGACAGCACGTAACAACCCAAGCACTTAAAAGTTTGCATAATCACAAATCAAACCAGTCTAGACAGCGCTTTCAAGTTGTGTACTAATAAGGAACTAGGTACTAAGTATGGATAAAAGCCCGTAAGCGTAATGCTACCACTAGAGAGTGAGGGCTGGGTGAAGTCGCTTACGAGCTGTAGCGATTTGATTGAACAGGCTAGTTTGGAGAAGTAGAGAGCGAGCAAGTAACCTAATCATTCACCACTCTTACCCTATTTCATCTTCGGACAAAAACGCTTCATCTTACCCTGGAACCTGAGCATAAGCAGTGCCAAGAATTCTTAGCAGCTTATAAATTCATTTACGACCCCGTGAGGTAAATATGATATCCGCGCTTACGCTAGAGTCTTTTGACCTTTCTTCTCTTCCCAGCCTCCCTCTATCTGATAAAAGTAAACTGCCAAGCTATGCAGGAGTTTATTTTGCGCTATCATCCCACAGCAGAATTTTGTATATAGGGCGGTCAATTAATATTCGAGAACGCTTGAGAGGGCATCATAGGCTTCCTCTCCTAGAAGCTTTTGAAAATGTAAAGATTGCTTGGCTTAAAGAAAGTGATTCATTGGCGTTGCAACGCATCGAAACAATTATGATTAAGTATTTCAATCCACCGCTTAACAAAATTCCCTCATATTTAAAAGAAGAAGACACTGAAAAGCTAGTTAAATATTTAACTTTAGGAGATCGCACTCATAAGAATAATGTCATACCTATAAAAAAACTTTTAACATCACAGTTAAGCCAAACAAATGAGTTTCTTAATCAAGTAGAAACTGAAAGAAAGTTGCATTCACCTCTTGAATATGGCTTGTCGTCACAGTCTGACTTTAAAGAAGTAATTCTAGAGCAAGCAAAAAGAATTAATCATTTAGAGGAGCAAATAGCTGACCTACGGCTAATGTTTCAAGAGCAGATGCAAACCCATCGTCAATTGACAGAAACTTTAGTTGAACAAGCTAAGACGATTAGCGAATTATCACGTACTCAAGCAGAAACCAATAACCGACTTGTTGAAGTTACGGTTGAACAGGCGCTAACAATCAGCAAACTATCCAGCGCCCAGAAAAAAACTCGCGCTGGAGAATAAAGCTGAGGAGCGACACTAATTAGATAGAGCGCCAGAGCTTCCTTCTGGGTTTCTGTATTTCTGTAAATAAGTAAATACGCTTTAACTACTAGCGTCAAAATGCTGTTCTAGCAATGCCCGCAGCAAATCAGCCATTGTCACACCTTCTTCCACTGCTTGGCGCTTGATGGCTCGATGCAGCCCTTCAGGAATATCTAGGGTCAACCGCTTTATTTTTCCAGGCTGGTCTTCTTTTGGTTGTGCTTCTGCCTGTACACCTTCCCGGTTAGCTACCCATTCCTCTATCCCTATGGGTTTTTCTTGGTTTCCCGGCTTTTTGCCAATGCTGACTTTTTTAGCTGGCATACCCTACACTCCTAGTTTCATCAGTTCATCTACCAGCGCTATAACTTCTTTTGCCGCTGCACCTAACCTTTCAGTTTCCAAAACTGTGCTACCAGTAGCCGCCGACTCGGCAAATGCTACCCTCTGGCTAACCGAAGCCTTCAGTACGGGTATGGGGTATTGCTCCAGCGCTTCCACTATATCCCTACCAATAGCCGTATTTACTATTTTACGATTAATTACAAATACAGATTTAAGTTTTTCTTTAAATACAGAAGCTTCCTGAAGCAGTTTGATAATCTGCTCGGCTGCCCAAATATCATAGGGCGAGGGCTGAATGGGAACTACAACCAGATCCGCCGCCATTATGGCAGAACGGGCTAAATCAGAAACTCGTGGCGGCCCATCAATTACAACATGGTCAAAGTCTTGAACCAGCGCTGGTAAATCTCGGTGAATGGTAGGGCGATCTAACCCCACTACTGGAAAGGGTGGTGGCAATGCTCGTGCCGCCGCCCAATCACGGGCAGAACCTTGTGGATCGGCATCTACCAGTAGAACCTTGAATCCCCTAAGCACCAAAGCATGACTGATATGAATAGCCAGCGTTGTCTTGCCCACGCCGCCTTTTTGATTCAATACTGAAATAATCATTTCCGTAATTGTAGAAAAACGTATTTACAGATTTACAGAAATACAGTCAGAGCAATAGTTTAGCAGCTAATAGTGACAATAAACTTTTTTAGACTGAAATCGTTGTTTGAGGCTTTCTCCGGCTACGGTCAGCAGCTACGGCAACCAGTTTAAGGATGCTGGATTTGTCTTCACCAGGGCTGGAACCAGAAAGCGGGGGTAAGTAGCTTGGAAAATCAGTAAATTAGGAGAGTGATTAAACAAATCATAGATTAAAAACAACGAAATTTTAGCTATAGGTGCGTTTGATGCAAGCAGCTTATATCCCTCAGTTGCTGATAGGGCTTACCGTTACAGAAAATGGTATCTACCTTATCAGTCGAGCCAGCGCCGCATTAGTGGTTCAAGCAGATGTTGAGCGTAACCTTGGCAACGGCAGTAGCTTTGAGGAGACACTTGATCTGGTTCTAGTCGAATGTAACTATGACCCAACGGAGGCAAGATTCTCAGTGCCAGATTCGGCAGGGAATAGACACATCCCCCTAGACGTGGCTGTGGGCAGTTGGTTGAGATGGGCTACAGGAGGCAGCCAACAAGCAAAACTGCTGCTGTGCAATTTAGCGCTGGCAGGACTAATAAACCTGTTTGACAAAACTCTAAATGACCAGGCAGACAACACTTAATCCCATCATTGTTAGGGTCGTGGCGTGAGACAACAATCATAAGATAAGCAAAAAAGGCGTAAAGGTAGCGAAGCTGTATCCAAGTGCCATGCGATTGCTAAAACGTTTGAGTAGCAAAAAATCCAGCTAAGAAACCCCGAAAAGTGCAACTTGCCCGTAAATGATAGCTGAGTCGTCTATAAACGTAACGGCAGAATCAGTATTTCAAGCCCTTTTTGCCAAAAAATTGCTTGTAAAAGGTTATTTTCGGGAATGTTGAAGCCAATCGGCAAAAATTTTGCTATAACTTGTGCTTGGCAAGGCTTTTAGCTGTTACGTGGCACTTCGTTGTAGCTTCGCTACCTTTACCCCTGCTTGATGGACTAAACCATCTAGGGGACGTGTTGAAGGTATTGCGTGAGGAGCAGGAACTTGACCGCCTCAGTGTCCCTATTCATCACAAACTTAGCTGAAGCCAGCGCCCTAGCTGGAATTTCTCGCCAGAGACTACGCCAAGCTATCAAAGACGGTACACTCACCGCGCAGATCATCGGTAGGGGCTACCGTGTAAAGCGCACCGACCTGGAAGACTACATTGATAGTCTTTGACAACGGGTATGTAGTCTTTCGGCTACCCTGATTTGAAATTTGCTTTCTCCGGTATTACGGACTTTTTGGCTCGCTACTTAGCTTTTCGGTGCTGAGGATTTCGTGGCTCATTACAGCTTGCCTAACTAGATCAGCCCGCCTTTTCGCATCATTTGCTTTCTGCAAAAAGAGTTCCGCTGTATCACCATCGTTCGCTTCGTGCAGATGTTGAGCAATATGGCTCATTAACATTTCACTCTCTTCGATGCCGCGCAACGTACTCCAAAGTGTATCTTCAATTGACTTTGTCAGTTCCGCCAGCAGCGCATTCGGGGAATATGCGTGTCCTGTATGGCAGCGGAAGCGGAGCAGCTTTCCTTGTTTCAATTGTAGAAGCACGCCGTGACATTCGGGACAGGTATAGGGAGAGGGTTCACCTAGCGTCATAATCCCGTGCTGCAAGGCATTGTCTTCCCGCGCGATGCCTACTTCAATTTCCATCTGGTCGGACACTGGCAAAACTCCTAAATCTTCAACGGTTTCATTAGTCAAACTAACCAATAAAGACCCCAACTTGGTGATTGGGACGCAGTAATCTACCGCTACCGCTTTCATTGCGGAGATCGGCATCGAGGGGTAAAGCGCCTCAAATGGGTCTTGGACCATCGCTATACCTCCTTGCTGCTTCACAGCCTCTAACCCGGCTGCCCCATCATCCAAAGCTCCGGTCAGAACCACCCCGATCACCCTCTGTCCATAAGCGCGAGCCGCTGAACGGAACAAGACATCGACCGAGGGACGAAAGCGGTTTTCCTTGGGACCGCGAGTTACACGCACCAAACCTTGTTCGACAATCAGGTGGTGATCCGGGGGGGCGACATAAATGTGACCTGGTTTGTGAGCCTCTGAGTCGGTAGCGTGTACTACTGGCAGTGGGCATAAACGAGCAAGTATTTCCGGCAACAGACTTCGGCACTCCGGTGAAATATGCCAGACAATGAACAGCGCACCCAAAAAGTTGTCGGGCAATTGAGCAACGAGCTTTTTCAGCGCTTCCATACCACCTGCTGAGGCTCCAATGACAATGATGTCACGCTTTGACACAACGAAAATCCTTTAGCTATTCAACGCTTCCATTCTTGCAGCTTCCGTATTGCCGTAAAACTTATTCTGCATTTGCAGCGCTAGCGTGCAGAATTTTCTTCTATCTTATCAGCTATCACTTAGCATCAAGGCTTTTCGCTTTCTTAACGGGAAGGCTTGAATTTTACGGTGGTTGCCGACAAAATATCAACACGCTAACTACCGCACTGCTTACGGATTTATCGCTCTTGGATGAACAGCAGTGACTTGGGAGAAGCGCTTAAAGTCGTCGGTATTGAACGTCAGGATATCAGTCACACCATGAACGAGCATTGCAGCGACAAGTCGGGCATCGTGAACCTTGACTCCCATGACACTACTTGTCACAACAAGTCGTCGCCACTCCAGATGAACTGCCTCGCTATCAGGCAAGAAAGTTAAGTAACTTTCTATTACCTTCGCCCGTAGATCCGTTTCCTCAACGGACAACCCAAATCCACTACGCGCTGTTATCGGTCGCGTACATACGTTCCAAAATTCTGCTAAATTTTGTGACGTGTAACAGACTTCGTTCGAGCCTGTGAGCAAAGAGTATATGACATCACGAACCAAAGCGTGATTGGGATCGTTTGGGGCAACAAACCGTAACAGAATGTTTGTATCTGCCATGTAAGGCATTAGTCATGATTCCCATATATGCTTTCACGAGTAAACGCTTCTGGTGGCAAGACTGGGATAAAATCTGCTCTTTCAGCTAAGGCTTTCATATCTGCTGCCCACTTTTCTGGGTCAAACAGTTGCCGCTTGCCTGGTAAGATTGGCTGTTTCTGCGTGTATGATGCTGCTAAGACATCCTTTTCGATTAATTGACGAATGTATCCGGCTCGATCGCCGCCTTGTTGACGGACTCGTTCATCAAGGAGTGATAGCAGGTGCTTGGGGATTCCAGTCACTTCAATTGTGTTGTTATCCATTTCGTCTTGAGCCTCAATACTTGAACTATAGACTTAACTACGCGCATAGCAGTTTTGCAGCAACAAAGAAGGGCATTTAGCCATGCGCGATGAAACTATCCCCGCTCGCTCTGCTATCGGTGACGCATCAAGGTAGCCAATTATAGCCCAAAGTGGTACAGCGACAGCCCGTATAAGCAAAAATCATCTAAATGGCTCAAAGCCTGATTCTGTCGTGAGGCGATTGATAAGTAAAGGTTTAAGTAGACTGGGCAGATTTGACCTGCTAACGAAAAATCAATACTTTGCGCCATTTGTTCCACGAAATCTGTCTTTCGTGTAATCTGATGAAATCAGACAAAATTATTCAATGAAGGTAGCAGGAAACGGGCAGGGAAAAATCCTCACCCCAGAAGAATTGAGGCGGCTGTTTACTGAGGGATTGCGATCGCCAAGGGATAGAGCGCTGTTTGGCATTTGCTTATTTACTGGCTGTCGGGTCAGTGAAGCACTAGCTCTCCAGACCACAGATATCAAAGGTGGAACTTTGACTTTTAGAAAGTCTACCACGAAGGGCAAGCTCAAAACCCGCGTCGTGGACCTTCAACCTGGACTGGCTCAATTGCTGGCAGAGTACCAACCTCTTAAGGCTGGGGCATTGTTTCCAGGGATGCGGGGGCGAAGTTTAACCTTGACTCGCTCTATGGCTGACAAGATTCTTAAAGCTGCCTGCGATCGCGTTGGTCTTTTCGGAGTAAGTACCCACAGCTTTCGGCGTACTGCTCTAACCCAGATGTCCAGTGCTGGTATCCCCTTGCGAGTAATTCAAGAGATATCGGGACACAATGACTTGGGAACATTGCAGCGCTACCTAGAAGTGACCCCAGAGCAGCGCCGCTCTGCTGTTTCGGTAATTGGGTTTTGAAAAGAATACAAAGCGCAATAAGCCGAACTACAGAAAAGCGCGAGGTGCAGTGCGCCTTTTATTACTTCTAAGGTGAAGAAGTGAGGAACAACTGTAGCTTACCCAGCACTTAGGTTCGCAATACTAACAACTCTATCCTCAGTTAGCGCTCGCATGGTACTTAGATGCAGCGATTCGCTACTTTTGGGACTGCTTGCAGCAATCTCGCACTCGCGCCCAAGAGCATCTTTACGTCAATTTCACTACAACAGTCTTTTAGGAAGATGAAGTGCCATGAATATGTTTCTAACATGGACGCTATCTCTAACTAGAAGGTGAGATGGTATGACAGCTCAAAAACAAGGTGAAACTTCTCCTGATGAAGTCAAACAAAAAGTGGCATTAGAGGTAGAAGTAAAACCCCCTGCTGCTACTGATGTAGCAAACCCAGAAGCTCCTATTTCTGCAAAGACTGAAGTTCCTAAGACTGGTGATGCCCCAGATGACTGGGATGAGTGACTGTTGCATAGGTAACTCTGCCAACCGTCCAACGGCGGTTCTCGTACAGGGCGTTGCACCGTTGACACCGAGGTCCAGAGGCGCGGTCTGTACTTCTTGGGCTAGCCGACGCTCATTGGAGGGGCGTAAGCAGCGTGGGAAAAACTTACGCATCCATAAGTGCAACAAAACTAAGACTACATTTTGCAGACATTTTAAGGATGCGATCGCCTATGGGTAGTCAGTCCTTCACTATTCCAGGGTAGATTTGCCTGCCCAAGATTTTCTATATTTCCACTAACGTGTGACCTTCACGGGCGTTCGTGAAATGCGGCTGGCTTCAGTTATTCCTACTTCACATATCAAAAACTGCGAATTTTAACCTTTGCAGGGCAAGGGTTTGAGACGATTTAGCCTCAAAAAATGCGAATATAATTATTTCCATGTCTTTCTTTCGCCAGTGCTATGCCAAAAAGCCGCAAATAAGAATTAACAACAACAAAATAGCTATAACTCCCTCTCCACAAGAGGTTTGGCTATTTATTTTAGCCTCAAATACTGTCCTTACCTGGATATAAAACCAAACTTTTACTGCACAAACTGCTTTTACATGAGCTTTAAAGGAGCTTACAAGTACCCTTCAATGAGCTTGGGTTTAAATGTAGGTAAATTGATGAGCTTCTAAAGAGCCTGCAAAGAACTTTTATTGAGCATTTGATGAGCTTTTAATTTTTTTTAATAAGTCAATGAGCATCAAAGGCACTTCCAAAGAGCTTACAATAAGCGACTAATGAGCTTACTATAGAACTCTGGCTTTTTCTAACTACTTTGATGAGCTTTAAAGGAGCTTTTAATGAGTATCTATTGAGCTTTTGCTTGTGATTTATGGCTAAAGACTTAAGACTTTTGCTTTGGCTACAGCCCAATCCCATCAATATTTAGCTGCTACGCCACGCGCAACGTGGCGTAGCTAATAATTCCCACACCCGACTTAACGCTACATATAGCTCTGTCGCCATAAAAATCCCCTGACTAAATTCATCAACAAGGGGTAAAGGTAGCAATGGCACAAGGCGCGTGCTTTGTTTTCCGCTATACACGCTCTCCAGCACTAGAATCACCCTTTAGGCTTGCATGCAGTTTAAGCCTATAGGCAGGGATTTGTACTGTTAAGGATGACTACTATCGAAGCATAAGTGCAATGAAAAGATTTGTTAAGGAGCGATAAAAATGCAACCCAAAAGTGCTACTAATTTACCCCCTGTTGCTAAAGCCTACAATGGTACAGACCGTAATGCCTTTATCTTTGGTTGGAATCCTCAAGCTGAACTTTGGAATGGGCGTTTAGCCATGATTGGCTTTGTTGCCTACCTACTTTGGGATTTAGCTGGCGTAAGCGTACTCCGTAACGTGCTTAACCTCATTAGCTAGACTCCACTAGCGTGGAGCATAGCAATTTCCTTTGCAAGCTATTTAAGTAATGATTGTTTGTCAGTCATTGATTGATAGTTACACTGTTAGGTAGAAACGGCGTTGTAATTGGGCTGAATTTATCCACTGCCCCTACTAAGAAGTAACTCAAGAAAACTGGGGTGGATGAGGAAGTTTCGACTTGGTTCAAGTGGCTACTATCAACCACTGTCACTAATAAAGTAAGTTGATTGACAGTACCACTTGCTCTCATCTAATGGCATTAGTGACCAATACGCGCATCCAAATTATGTCAGCTTAAACGCTTAAAACGCCTCAACCAAGGTTATAACTACTGCTACCAGTAATTTCTGTTTGCATATCGGTACGTACATTGTCTAGTAATTCTTAACCGGAATCGGTTTGAGCCAATCGGTTACAGAGTTGCTTGCACATTGGACGTGAAGCCTAACAATTAAATATCTACTTCACTCGGATTTTTAAGTAACACAAATCCGCTGCCACAATTACCCTAATCGCTAATTAAATAACAATTGACTAAAAGTTGTAGCTGTCCAAAGTTAACAGGCAATTTGGAGGAGTGGGGTAATATCCGGCTGAAAAGATAGTGAGTTAGGCGAATGCTCTAGTTAGGTTTGTGTATCAAACAAATCTGGGACAGGGGTTGTCCAATTCCAGATTCAAAGTTTGGAATTGTGAATTAGAAATATTTTATTGTTTAGTTCGGGAGCTTGGCTCTCTGTCCCTAGTCTCTAGCCCCTGTAGTGGTAGTTTGCAGATAGCATTCTTCCATCTTTACCTACTGCTGAAGTTACATTAATTGTCAATTTTTCACACCCCAAGCTCTGCAATCGTGAATAACCAGCTTTCATCAGAACTTTTTGTTTTTCTAGCCAAGCTCAAAAACGGTGTTTGGCTGTTAGGAATTCCCTTTTGGCTGTTCGGGCTCGCCGACAGAATTATTGCTTCATTTTCCAATGGCTATTTATCTGCCGTAGAACTCGTGCAGTTGTTTACAGCCTCCTTCTTCCTTGTAAGTTGGCTTTCTTTAAAGCCTGCACAGGCTGCGCCTACCTTTGACATTAATGACTAGCACCTCTGCTCTGACGCATCTGCCGAACTCATGCAACTACTGTATCTACTAATTCATGCTTTCCAGCCTGTTGTACCTTTTCTTTGTTTGATAACTGCTTGGACTTTAGTGGTTCTGCTGATGTGGACTATTTCGATAGCTGCACGCGATGGAATTGCTACTGTTAAGCATTTGCATCAAATTCCCTGTGCCAACTGTCAATTCTTTACAGGCAACTATATTCTCAAGTGTACGGTGCATCCCACTTCTGCTCTAACTTCTGAAGCAATCGATTGTTATGATTTTTGTTCCCACAATCGACCTGTTTAAGCAGTTTAGTTAGTCATCGAGTAGGACAAACCTAGTAAGCTTGTTTGTTTTATCCAAACCAAAATTTAGTTACGTATTCAATTTTGTTAGACTTCTACAGAGGGAAACTCAATGTCTCACTTTAGCGCTCTTCGTACCAAACTTACCGATCCCGAAATTCTGAAAACTTCTTTGCGTGACTTAGGCTGGGTAATTTTAATCGATGAGGTAGAACTGATTGGACGCTTGGGCAAAGTCGGGCGACTTGATGCATATCAAAATTTAAATTGGCTGCTGAACTGGTCTAAAACGATG
>Ga0181464_1000815_pt1 | contig 14691 bp, 18 predicted proteins | sample InSIn2gowninarea_FD_119074 | JGI IMG/M metagenome (GOLD analysis project Ga0181464, IMG submission 119074) | Clean room microbial communities from NASA Spacecraft Assembly Facility at Jet Propulsion Laboratory, Pasadena, California, USA -... ...
CTCAATGTCGATATCAACATGAGCTCTTGCAAAGTGACACCATGAACCATGTCCATCCCTACAAAAACCCATCTCAAACTCCGTCCATCATCACCAAAACACAAAACCACAAACACAACCACAGCCATTCCGAGCGAATCGTTCCTCCGATATCTCCTATACCGACTCACTCGACTCTGCCTCTGTAGATTTGAGTACTACTGCTTCCATCTTCTCCCACGACCAAAACAACGATAGAGATCTACGCTCCCCAGGCACATCGATCGGCTGTCCAAGTCCCGTGATGAAGCACGCGTGTGTGGTCGTGACGCCAAACATCCATAATCCGCCAGAGCACTTCGAGCCTCCGATGCCGCAATATACAGAGGTTGTGCAGCAGGTCATGGAGTGTCAGAAGTGCCATGGATTAAGACCTCACGAAGCATGGGAGGTCGTCAGTATGATGAAGATGGAGAGTACGATGCTGAAAGGACGAATTACTGAGTTAGAGCTTGCACAGCATAGCGCTTTAGACCTGTTGAGCTGTTTGAGCATGGACTTCAAAATTTGACGAAAATCATGCAGATCACGGTTACGACCTATGCGACACGAAAAGAAGCAAGAATGAAATGTCAGATGAGAACACGAGGAGCGAAATCCCGCATCTGATACGAAAATTGTATGATATTGGGTTGTTTTCAAGCATGGCGAAACGGAGAATATGGTCGATATACTGAATGATTCAAGTCGTAAACCACATGGTACGACACAGCATGTGTAGGACTTTGTTTGGCGATATAATGTCTGCTATATACCCTATTTAACCAGACGATGAGTTGAGATACTATCATGCTGGTATAAGCACGAGATATATGAACATAGCATTTCTTTACTACAAAAACGCCGATATGAATAGTAGGCATAAACCATGAAATCTTTCTTCATATTCCTATGAGCCTTGACATACAGTACGTAGTTTACTTTATTACTTACATGTGGGAAAGGCAACACCGTTCCAAGGTACAGAACCACAGTACCACAAAGCCCGAGTCTGTGAGCGTTCAACGCTACCCGTAATTGCGGCGATGAAAGTCCATACGTGCCAGCTAGCATACCAGATTCACCTAAGAAAAAGGAGGCTGGACAAACAGGGTGAATTTGCACCGCCACATTGGCAACAACGACACGCATGCGCCACTTTTCCTGCCACCTTCTTGCCCAGCCTTCTTTCCTCGACTCGACTCGAGTCCACTTTACTGTACGAGTAGAAATGTTTACTGTCCACCGCGGTTTGTTTCTCGCTGACGCAGGTTGTGGATTTGCCCTGAATCGATATTTGATTGATTGATTGATATCACTTCTTGTGTCATGATCCATGATTTATGATTTGTTGTTGTTAACGATACGTGAGAAGTGAGTGAGTGATATGCTAACATCTTAACTCGTGATATCGAGCAACTACTTCTGACTCCTCGAATTTGCTTGTTTAATTTCGTTTGTACGGTGCCAGCGTTGAAGGCAGAGCGGCACATCGTACCTACACTGTTGAAGGAGAGTATTTGTTTGATCGTCTTGGAAATGTCCTTCCAAGGCCTGACGCCAGAAGCGCTCGCAGCGCGCTCAGACTCGAAGAACCCTGCCACAACATGTAAAGGGTTAACCGCTAGTGGACGGCCGTGTCGTCGTGGATTGGCCGGGACGCCGGGTACTTCGCCTGCATCATCACCGATTGAGAGCGGTGATGGAGATGGTGATGGGATTGGAGTGGTTGCGATTCTCGATGAGGAGAGTGCTGCTGCGTTCTTTTGTTGGCAGCATAAGGATCAGGCGGAGAGTTTGGTGCAGAAGTTGAATGGGGATAGGAGACGGACGACGGTTGTGCCGTTGCGGGAGAGGAGTAGTATTGATACTTTGGCTGAGAGGGTTGGGGTGTTGGATTTGGATGGGGAGGGCGAGAGTGGTGTTGCGTTGCCAGATATGCGTTCGCAAGGGTTGACGAGGCATGAGGTGCAACGGCTGAGTGGAAGGGCTGGGTCTCGTGGAGTTAATACTGACCGACATGGAAGGAAGCAAGTGAAGAGACGGGATAGACTGCCTCAGGAGTGGCAGCATATTCAGGGACCGTTGATGAGTGTGCCGGAAGAGGTTATGCAGGATGTTTTGCTGCAAAAGGTGGAAACTCGACCGAGACCAAGACCTAGACCGAGTCAAGTTCCGCAACAACGGAGACATGGTCGCTCGAATGTGAGGGCTTCGTGGGGTTGCTGTATTCGTGCTGATGATGATTACAATGATGATGGACTGCCACCTAGGAGACGGGAAAGGAGGGAGTACCAATCTGAGCAGAGAAGGCCAAAACCACATTCTAGTCGCCCCTCGTCCCACCAAGCGAATGGCACTATGAATGCAAAAATGAACGCAAGACAAGCTGTCCCACAAGTCCCTCAAATGCAAGAACGAGTATCGCAGAATTGGCAGCCGCATTCTCAGATATCGGAGCCTCCACCAACTCAACCTTTAGTTTCCTCACCATCATCGTCTTCACCACATACCAAAACGCAATCTCTCCTTTCACTGATACCATCCAACCTCGATCCGACCACGACATCCCAGCTCCTTTCCGAGCTCAGTAAACCACTCCCAACAGACGACGAACCAGGCTTCATCTACATATTCTGGCTAACACCAACCTCCGACCCCTCCAAGCCAGACGACGACATCGCCTCCACACTTCTCGACAACGACTCACTATCCTACCAGAACGATGATGGTCTCTATCCATCCTTACAAAACCCAACATCCTTACGTTCCCGTCATCAATCTAGAGCAGATTCATCACCACGCCGCCGCAAAGTCGAACTCACAGCGCAAGCCTTAGCTCGTTTCGCTAGCACAAAACGCAGCGACAAGAGAGACTCACCAGACAAGATCTTACTGAAAATCGGCCGAGCGCAGAACGTGCACAGGCGGATGACACAGTGGACGAAACAGTGTAACCAGAATATCACGCTTGTTCGGTATTACCCTCAGCCTGCATCTACACCTGCGGATCCGGCTAGTCCGGGTGGCGTGAAGGTGCCGCATGTGGTGCGTGTGGAGAGGTTGATTCACCTGGAACTCAGGGGTTTGGGGATGGGCAAGAAGGAGCTTGAGAAATGCGCAGAATGTGGGAGGGAGCATAGAGAGTGGTTTGAAGTTCCGGCCACAAGGGACGGATTGAGGGTTGTGGACGGTGTAGTTAGAAGGTGGGTTGGTTGGGGAGAAAATGCGACATGATCATACTCCATTCATAGAGACCAGCTCGAGTAATGCAACGTCGTTGGTTCAACTTCATTCGTTCCATGAGCCGCCTCATAGCCAATCATCTCAACCAGTAACCCTCCCCAATCTCACTTCCGCTGCACAACACCCACACCCACTCACCTCACCACTCTTCGTAGCCCCCTCACTCAGGAAACATCAACCGCACTATCCCTCCTCTCTCCAGTCTGACTCTCACCCTGACCTTTGTTACCATCATCATTATCACCACCCCTATCCTTCCCCTCCTTCTCCAACCTCTCTGCCTCCTCCTTCTCCCTACAAGCAGGACACTTCCCCGCCCGATTATCCTCCAACACCTCCTGCTCCGCACAGTATATAGCATTTGCATGCTGGTAGAGGACCACAGACTCGCTGTGGGAGGCGGGGCAGGAGGCGTATTTTGTGATCTTTATTATGCACATTTTTTCTTTCTGTGCGTTTGATCGGTTGAGGAGTGGAGTTGAAGTGAGAGTGAGATGAGAGTGTTTGATCGGTTTGTTCGTTTGTTTGTGGTTTGGACGGTTGGTTTCTTTGGGTTGTGTCTTGGATCGGTTGTGGCTGTGGTTGTGTTTGTGGTTTTGTGTTTTGGTGATGATGGACGGAGTTTGAGATGGGTTTTTGTAGGGATGGACATGGTTCATGGTGTCACTTTGCAAGAGCTCATGTTGATATCGACATTGAGATTGAGATCGGTGAAGTGGTGGGTTTTGGACACGAAACTGGGATCGATCTTGTGATTACGAGGCTGGGTGTTCTCAGTCCCAGTCATCATCTTCATCTGTAACCTTCTGCTTGCTACCTTTAATACCACGTCTGATGCTCCTCCTGCTATTGACCTCGTCAAAATCATCGTCGTCCTCATCAGACTCTCCCTCATCCGTTAACAGTTTCTTTCTCAGCAAACCCCAATCGAACATCCTCTCCTCAAGAGCTCTAGACACCTTGACATCCCTCTCCCTTCCATTCCAGCAAATCCCTTCAAATCCTACGACCTTTCCTTTGGCAATACCCTTAGCAAAGCCGATAACACAAGGCAGCACTCTAACTCCAAGCTTCTCAACCACGAATGGTGCGTGAGTGACATCGATAGTCCCGAATGCGACTTCCTCACCACCTGCCTCGCCTAGACTGTGTCTCTGTGCGATACGGTCTAGGTGTGTATCCATGGTGGCACAGCGCGCAAAATCTGGATGTCGAAAGTGGACTACTGCTCGCTCGTGCTCTGTCGTGAAGCGGAGAGTTTCGTCATCTGACTTTAGAGTTACGTAGAAATCTTGCCTTGTTGTGGTGGCGGGAAGTCTGCTGCTTCCACTTGTTGAGGGGTTTTGTGCGGTTGCTTGAAGTTCTGATAGTCTTTGTTGGTATTCTGCTGTGGTTGTGTCGTCTGCTTCTGCTTCTAGTTCGGCGAGAATTGCATCTGTGTCGTCCTCTTCATTGTCCGCTATGGACGAGTTCTGGACTCGTGGCTGTGCCATTGTGTGTGATTAGTGAGTGTTGATATTGGAGATCTAGACTAGAAGTAAATTTTAGTCAATGAGGGCGACGATGGTCCATAAGAGGAAACGAAAAAGGGGAAACTTTGAAGTCAAAGTGGTCGCTAGTGCCAAGGAGCTAGGACGAAACCAGTAAGCAACGATAATGGTAGTGAATGTACCATCAAGAAAGCTGACGTTCTTAATGCGACTTTCACTGTGAATACACAATGGGATAGCAAAGAAGAGGTTAAAGACTTGAGGCTTGGATATCTACCCTTTGGAGGTTATGAGTGTGGCTCAATTCAGACCAACTTCTAACAAACACCACAGCCTTCCAATGATTGTAACGAGGTCAAGATCGCAGAGGTAGGCAGATGTCAAAACACGTCGCTCAACGAACTCTGTGAGCTAAGATGGAAGCGTGGTCTGCAAGGAGACTATTGGTCCCCAGGATAGTCAATACCATTGTTTTGTTCCTCAAAAATGCCCCGAACCTGGTTCATCTAGAAAGTCCAATTGAGCGTGAAAGAAAGATATTGCCATAATCGCTCTTATGGAACCTGACAGACATCTCTGTCTCCTGTGCCTGCTTTGAATCAATATCAGCACACTACAACCAGCAGCATAGATCACAATTATTAGTGGTAGATCGTCTTCATCAACGTCGTGGTTCGATATCGTCACGTGGACAGCCACACTAGCAGCCGAAATTGTGGATTCTTGTAAGTCTTGGCACGAAATCCCACAAGGGCACTTTCTTGCATCCAAGAAGATTGTTAACACCATCCGTTCTAGTCACGTAGACCGCAGCAAGTCGTAGACCTCGAACATACGATACAATGGCACCTCCAACACAGAAACCAAAGGGTAAGCCACCGTCCAGAAACAGATGCGCATCTTTGCAAGCACATCTACTGCTATGCGCAATACTCGGTCTTCAAGATCACAACTGACAGACCAATCTCAGGTTCCAACCCAAAGAAGGGAAGCGCGAAGGCTCGTGATGCTGCCAAAGCCACCCTCAAGGGTGTTCAATCCCACCAAGCAAAGAAGCTCCGTCTCAGCACAACCTTCCACCGACCAAAGACTCTCCAGCTATCGCGCGCTCCAAAATACCCACGAAAGTCTGTTCCTCACACACCCCGTCTCGATGCCCACAAGATCATCGTCCACCCTCTCAACACCGAGAGTGCCATGAAGAAGATCGAGGAGAACAACACACTGGTATTCATCGTGGATGTCAAGGCCAACAAGCGACAAATCAAGCAGGCATTGAAGAAATTGTATGATGTCGACACAGTGAAGATCAACACCTTGATCCGACCGGATGGATCGAAGAAGGCATTTGCGAGATTGACTGCTGATGTCGATGCTTTGGATATTGCGGCTACGAAGTTGAGCATTGTCTAAGCGATTGCATTGCATTTCCACACAACTCTATTACCACGATCCACGATTTCGAAGTGTGTTTACGACGGTCCTTACGGACTGAGAAGAGATGATTCATACATGAATCCGGACACATGACAAGCCGTGGTCAATCAACGTGGCCAGCGCTCCAGCCGACATGCTATGCTTGAGCATGATCACAAGAGCAAGGTCGGGTTGCAAATACTTTCGTAGCACTCGATTGCACAAGAATTTATATCAAGCAAACTGAAAATCCGGACGGTCGGCTCTTTGCAAGAGCTGTACGCAGTTGGTGCCTCGAGAGAGGCTTTGTATTCCCTTATTGTTTGTCATCCTATGTTATGGGTATCAGTATCGTAGAAGTTGTTCGTAGTCTGCAGTGCGTGTTCCCGTATCAGAAGAAATTCCCTTCGATGTAAAACCATTCACCGCCCAGCCAGTCGACTCAAGAGGACAGACGTTCTGTGACGAAGTACATTTTTAAGGCCTGAAACCACGCAGGTCTTCATACCCTCAAATTGTCTTAGTGGTGGTGCAACATATGAAGATGGATGTCTCTTCGAAGCCAGACCATGCTTCCGTGCTAGGTGGTCAAGGTGTACCAGCGGCCAGTAAGTCAGACATATAGACCGTCCAGTACGAACCTGACTTCTTAGCAGGGATGGTCGAAATAATTGCTCTGCTGAGCGTGCTTCAGTCAGCGGCAAATTTCTTTGCTCCAGTAATCCTTCAGTCGATTTCTGTGCAGCCACCTCAGTCACTACTAGCACACCCCCGACACCCACAATTAACACACTGAATCCCACCCCCACCAACCTCCTTCCCACCCCCATCCTCTTCCCCGGTCTCCCCACCACCCTCCTTCCTCCTCAACCCCGCCTTCGGCACTCTACAAACACACGTCCCCCCAAAATTCGTCTCCTTAGTCTGCACACACCGTAAACAACACAACTTCTCATACCCCTGCTTCTTCCACTTCGCAATCAGATTCGCATCCGCATACCCGTTCTTCAGCAGCCATTCGTACAACTGTTTTGAAATCGCATCGCGTGTGTAGTACAGGTCGTATATGTAGCGTGAGCGGGCGTGTGAGATTTGGAATATGGGCCAGAGGGTTTCGTGTTTTTTGAGGCCGTCGGTGGTTGCGTTTTGGGCGTCGCGCATTTTGTTGGCGTAGGAGAGGAGGGTGTCTTCTATGTCGTCGAAGCCTTCGGGGGGTGCTTTTTTGGTTTTTGCCGAGCGCACTGGTGGCATGGTGAGGCGGAGGGACGGATGTATTTGTTGGACGGAGTAGTGATCGGCTGTTGAGTCGTGCGAGGACGGGGGTTGTGGTGGGCTTTTGTCGCAAAAGTCGTTAGGTGTGGAATGGAGTGTTGCACAAATGCTGTACAATGGTAATAGTGGTTGAGCGCACTTTTCGGTAGGCTATCGTGCACTTTGTGAAGGTGTGAAAACGCGAGATGAAGTGGAAAGGAGTGGCTCTTTAAAGTGCGCAATCACAATACGGCTACAGTTCGTTGGTAGGCTGCGGAGGGACGTTTGAGGCCGCAAAATAATTTGTCGGAAATAGACGTCAACCTTTGGCCGTTGGTGAGCCGCAACAGTCTTTGCCTGGCGTCGGCTATGGATACGGCTAGTCTGTATTAAGATAAGAACGAAGAGGGCGGCACGCTAGAATTAGCTAGCCCAGTTATGCCTTTCCTTACACACAAAAAAAATTCAGAGGTTAAAGCAGCAAAAAATGCAAAAACATTCAACAGCTGGGATTCGCTGGTGGTCACCCACCCAACTACTAGCCAGTCGGCAGTCGGCTTGAGTACAGGTGATCGAACGGGAACCTCTATTTTCCGGCTCCTATGGTCGAATGCGAAGACAATAGGTGGTGTGATAGTACAAAACTCTCTATGGCCGCCCGATCAATGTACCTGGAGTCGCCAATAGACCCATTCAATGGTACCATACCATCTTTGCCACTATGTCTTTAACCCCGTCACGAAGCGCTTCTGTTAGAGCGCCAAATGTTCGAAACCACCAGCTTCGCACATCCCCTGGCCTCCTTGTAGCACCTCTCATTATCTGCTTTCACGGCTCGGGCTCAGACCCGCTTCCGTCTTGGGACAATCTCATTGCAACTCTTGTCAAGTCTTATCGTGTCCTCCTTCTGGACCGTGGTTCCGAAAACCCAACTCCAGAGGAGGATTTCCCAGTAATGCTCGACTACCTCAGATTGCATGAGTTGAACCCTCCTTATGTGCTCGTTGCACACTCATATGGTGGGGCCTTTGCGAAGCTCTTCTTGCATCGACGGCTGAAAGATGTTGCTGGGTTAGTACTCGTGGAGACCGGTCAGGAAGGTGGACTGTCAGTTGAGGTGCGCCAGTTCTTGAACAAGAGATATGCTCTCGGCGACTGCCCAATAGTCGTGATCAGAGGAAATTCGCTGATTAAACATTGGAAGGATCTGAGAGTATCGGAAGTCGCTGCAGAGAGTCAGGAGGAGAAGCAGAGGCTCAGAGAGCAAAGGGCGTGGCTTGAGGCTGCTGATCGAGAGGACGAAAAGTTAAAGAAGTCGCAGCTAGCATTGTCAAAAAACGCGAAGTACGTGTATTTGCCTGATTGTGGGCATGGTGTAGTCAGGGAGAGCCCAGAAGTGGTTGTTGAAGCGGTGAATTGGATAATGGAACAACCTACCTTCACAAGTACAAGCAAGAAATCCAGATCAACAGTACCATTCTGGAAGACATGGTGGGATTTCCTCTGGTAAGGGAAGTCAGGAAGTGCCCCGAAGCTAGGTCCTCAAAACATGTTCACATCAACTCCACATTTCCCGGCCTCGTGCAAACCAATATATACTAACACCAGCGAAATTCAAGCAAAAAAGTCCCACAGGCAAAGTCGTTGCATCAAAGTAGACATGGCCCAGTCAGGACTCCCTCCAAAAAAACGAAGATGGAGTTGCAAGAGGAACAATTTAAGCAAGATTCCGCCCCTGTTCAAGTAACGGGGCAAAAGGACACGACCCGCAAAGATAAATCTGACTTCCATGCAGCAACAATAGACTTGAAGTAGGACCTTTCTCAATAAGATTGAGTTTCTGCTTTTTGTCGCGGGTTCGAATCGCAGGAGGGTAGGAAGGTGATTGTTTCTATGGCCCGATTCTGAGTACCTGCCAAAAGCTACCCACCTTCGAATAGTGCAAATGCGTCGAGCTCTGACACTGCTTGCCCAGTGCCCTGTACTCGCTCTCATGACCCTCGATCCTCATTCTGCTTCATTCGAAGAGCTTGCCCCCCCATGTCGAAGATTCAACCACCATCAGGTGCTGCCCACTTCTTTTCAGCGTCTTTACTTTTACAATTATCGTACTTCTGGCTGACCGACAAGCTTCGACACCCAAAAATGCAAATTCCAATCAGTCATATCTTATAGTCAGAGATTGGCTTGGCGGTATTGCTTTGGCTTCGAGGTTGTTGGTTTCTCAACTTCGTGGATTCCAAAGAGAGTCAGTCACGAAACACTCTCGACAGTCGTAAAGCCTTTAGCTCCATTGCTTTTAGTCCGGAGCCATAGTAGATTGGAGATTCAGAAAACGTCTGTTGCTGATAGTCCCTAGTTAGCTAGTAGTTCAGCATATCCAGAGACAATCTATTCTAGACTGAACAACAATGAGCTAAAGCATATAAAAGATTGTAAATCCAGCTTAAGGAGTAGGAACCACGACAGCCAATACCATTCTAGTTCCAGACCAATATACGACACGGTATATGCCAAGACGACCATTGAATCATTGTTGTGGCTTCAATTGAGCACGTCAAGGAGAATTGATCAAAAAGATCAACCTGCGAAGGTCAACACCTGGTGCTACGGAGTATATCTACACTGTCATCACATCTTCCATATACCGAAGTTCACCCGATCAATCGCAGTCGCAGCCTCGTCCCAAAATTCCCATATCTGCAACTCGCCGTACATCCTCACAATCATCCAACCACTGCCCCCTCCATCAGAGCTATTCAACAACAATCTATCGAGCTCACAAATACCACAAAACCCAACAACAAAAAACTCCCAACCACAACCACAACAATGGACGACGACACCCTCACCATCTCCCCTGAAGAAATCCAACGCCTCTCCCCCACCGACCAACGAGAACTCCAGAACTTCATTCAGACCAAGAACCAAGAAGCACAAGTTCAGCGAAGTACGTCCTTTCCCTCTCCACTACCGCCCTATCTCCACCAACCACTCCACATGTACATATCCTCTAGAAGCGCAAGTACTAACAACAAACAGCAATCCACGAGTTCACAGAAACCTGCTTCAAAAAATGCATCCGCGGCTCAATTTCGAGTGGACGACTAACATCGAAGGAAGATACATGTATGAGGAACTGCGTGGATAGGTTTATGGATTCGAATCTCGCGGTTTTGCGACATTTGGAGATGATGCGGTCGCAGCAATAGTGATACCTGACATCTTCATAATATGGACAGGGTTGGATGCAGCGAGTGAGGAGGACACTGATGGTTGATTTAGTCGCTTGCACTTTGGGGGGGATGCTTGTGTATGCGCAACCTGGGGCCTTTTTACACGACTATGTTTGAGGGGTAATGCGCTTGCGTGGTTGATGGGAGCATGAATCTGCTTGCAGCAGCGTTAGTGGTTCGAACTCGGGTACATGCGAAGGCCAAAGTGGTCCTTATGTTGGCCACAAGTGGACGATCCAAGTTGGCTACGTGCAAGACTGGAGAAGGAATGAGAGCAACGAAGGAACCACGCTGTACAAACGAGAGCCATTTGCTTGTACCAATACTTTACACGAATCTCCGCACATCACAGGAACTTGAGAATGGCAAAAGATAAATATTAATGAATGACATTGAGCTATCAGTAGATTTCTCCAGAGGACATAACTAAGGTATGGTATTGTATCGTGAAGCATGAGACATATCAAGATCGTCCCAATCAAGTCAATCCTCCAAGAGTTTTGGAAATAATATCTTGTCAGTGTCTGTGGAAGGTCCGTCGTCGTAGTAGCTCAGTAGATGTTATCCGATATGATTCAATAGTTGGTGAGTCCCTACCAGGTCAGTATCGAGAAGACATCATAGCTGGCTCTAGCACATACAGAATTGCCAGTAATGACCATACGTTATCAGGTCTATTGAGCTTGAGGTTGTGAGAAGAGGCCCCCTACGTTCAGTGCCTTCCTAAGGTCATCAAGTCCTTTCTCGAGACTTGGCTTTGAGGAATGGTACGAGTCTGAAACTCCCTGGCTAGCTGGACGTGATGGCTGACCGTAGATCGCTCCAAAGTTGTGCGGTCGAGAAGGAGGAGGGGTAGCCTGTGCAGTTGAAAAACGTCGAGCTGTGTCGGTTGGTGGTGGAGACAGAGGTGCGGGACTGGGTTCGTAAGCATTTCGAAGACTGGAGGATCCTGGACGAGCTTGGATTTGTCCGGACGTATTTCTATTAGGGGTCGGAGGTTGGTAAGGAAAATATTGATTGTGGCCGCTTGTATAGCCATTCTGATATGTGGGTGTAGCCGGGTTCGAAGTGTGTCGGGGGAAGCCCTGTGAAGGCTGAATGTTCCGGGCGTTGAACGGATTGGCGTCATTGAATGAAGGAGTACTTTGCTCTGGGCTTGTAGATTTTATCAATACTTGCTTGAGGGCAGCTGTTTTTGCTTGTCGTTCTTCTTCAGACAAAGGCTGACCTCCTTGTGAGGTCGATCGAGGAGTTCTTTCAGCAGTGAAACGTTGAGTAAGAGGTGTTGAGTAGACAGATGGACCATCTTCCAGTTCAAAAGGGAAGTCAGCCTCGCCCTCTCGCGGTGCGGGTGATCTGTTTGCAGGGCTACCTGACGGAGGAGATAAAAAACGAGCAGGGCTAGCTCCGTTCAATGTATGTTGGGAACGGCGAGCGTCCTCCGCTGCCTTCAGCATCATCTCGATCGTACTGAGCTCTTTCTTCGCAAAGCCTTCGTTACCACCCTCATTCTTTAGTTCCGCTGAAATATCTGTAGTCTCTGCGATGGTGCTAATGGCAGCATTATTTGGCATAGACTTAGAGTAAAATGTGGGGATTGGCAGAGCGGAAGGAGCAGGTGATTGTTGAAAAGTCGCGCCAGCATAGGCATCGTGTTGGATGTTCTTCGCTGGGGTAGACCTGGTACGATCTCCCTGAGATGCAGGTCTTTGACTGGTAGTTTCGCCAGCCTCACCGATATCCGATTGAATGCCGCTTCTCTTTGCGTTTGGCTTCGTTCGTGGTTTTCTGTTCTTTCTTGAAGGTGTTTGATCTCCCTCTCGTGGAATGGCTTGATACGCATCATTATCAGATTGCACAAATCCCTGAATATCATTGTTGTTATGTGTCTGGTAGAGTCGAGAAGAGCGAGCGCTTGGGGGGACTTCTTTCCGTGGTGTATGCATGGCTGCAATAAGGCCTGATCAATAGGCGACCTTGAACCTGAGTAGTTTTTGAAATGAACAAGTGCGACAACGCTCCAAATAGACAGAAAGCAGTAGGCGCGACGGCAAGGTCGACTATCTCGTGCGCTTTCGATGTGGTAATGTAAAGAGACTTGGATACAGTCTCCTGGGTCGTATCAAAGTTTGTCTAGTTGAAGTGGTGTTATTGTTCATTGTCAATCGTTCAATAACAAAGTAGTGCTTGTTGTCAAGACGACTAATCGCAATGATAAGCGGTCAGACGTTTTGACGGGTATGTAGAGGCTTTGAACTTGGCACAGAGGTCGCGATGTAAGGAGGGGACCGATACACGGAGTTTGGCAGGTCGAGGTTGAGGTCAAATAAGCTGAAGGTAGGCGCAGTGTAGTCCGATTAGCTACAAGTAGGATAAGAGGGTGAGCAAGGTTGATCAGTTAAAACACAGTATGATTGCGAGGACCTGCGTCATCTGCAGTGGCCAAGCAACGTGAGCGGACAATGGACTCTTTGGGCTCGCGATGCAGCTACGATTGGTTGAAGCGTTTGTAAGGCATACACTGATGCCTGAACTAGTGTTTGCAGCCTGGTGGCGTCCTCAAAGATGGGTAGTGACAACCAGTTCGTTCTCTGTTCCGCCAGCATAATCTCTGTAATATCTGCTCAATCCACAGCCCAATTACCACTCTCAATCCTTTTAACACCAAGACACTCCAATCCATAATCCCTTGAGCCAATTCCTACCTTGCATATTCGGAAACTAGCCACCCTACGAGTCTCCAGCATTTAATTTACCTCCGCTCCCTCTATCCTTGAATCGAATATCAGTATGGCCGACGTTGAAATGCAAGATGCTGCGGCCGACACTGCCTTAACCAAGAACAAGACTTCGTCCAAAGTAGCCAAGGGTGGTGCCGCAGATACCGCAGGAGACAGCAAGAAGAGATTCGAAGTCAAAAAGGTAAGAGCACAGGTTTTCACACGCGAGACACTTAAGCTGACCAAAGCAGTGGAATGCCGTCGCTCTATGGGCTTGGGATATTGTAGTAGACAACTGCGCCATTTGCCGAAACCACATCATGGACCTTTGCATCGAATGCCAGGCGAATCAAGGTGCTGCTACGACCGAAGAGTGCACGGTGGCTTGGGGTATCTGCAATCATGCTTTTCACTTTCACTGCATCTCACGGTGGCTTAAGACGAGACAAGTATGTCCGCTTGACAATAGAGATTGGGAATTCCAGAAGTACGGTCGATAAATGAAGACGCTAGTCATGATGAACATTATGAGGACCACGAAATAAGATACCAGATCAACAACAGAATCACAAAGTTGCACACTTCGCCAATCGCCGGGTGGGATTGTGTACGGGGAACACCTGGCAAGGCACATGGCACAGAACGACATTCGCTCGCAGCAAAATGGACGGCATAACTTGAATCCGTCAGGCTCAAGACCTATTCAAAGGACATATCGTGAGTTAAATGCAGGAACAAGCAGGGTGTAACCTGGAGGGAGTCGAGCGAAATACTGCCGGCCAGGCCGTCGTCATCAAATTCCGAATTCTGAGATAGAACGAATCAAGTAACTTTCATGCCCTGTACCACTATCCCACCATGAGGCAGCTTCGTTCGTGACCCAATCCAGCTCTGAGGGTTTCGATTATAGACAGGCCACGGCGGTACAACAACAAACAGTGTCGCCAGTGTGCCTGCAAGAGTAATCCACATCGTAAGGTAAATGTCTTGCTGAACAAAGCCAACGACTAGGCCAATTACCTAAGCCAAACAAGTAAGTCGACGGTCAACACGAATCGTTGCAACGAAAAACCCATACCGAGAAGATGACCAACATGACCGTCGAGATTAACTCTGTGAGTCGCTGGCCTTCAAAGTCCTACTCGGCAGTCAGTTATCCTAGCCCCTTGGACCACTTGTACCTGTATTGTGTTTGACTCACGATTTGTCCTTCGAACAGGTCCTGAGCCTGGCTGATTATGGCATCCATTCTGCCGCGGGTGTATGTTGTTGTATGTGCTTGTATGTAAGGTGGTCCTCATAATGTTCATCATG
>Ga0181464_1000820_pt1 | contig 14667 bp, 12 predicted proteins | sample InSIn2gowninarea_FD_119074 | JGI IMG/M metagenome (GOLD analysis project Ga0181464, IMG submission 119074) | Clean room microbial communities from NASA Spacecraft Assembly Facility at Jet Propulsion Laboratory, Pasadena, California, USA -... ...
GCTACTAGCCATCCTTCCTTTCTTCATCTTAATCCCGGTTAAGGATTCTTCATCGCTCTCGGGAGCTAAGTTTCCTCGCCGGTTGACGGTGAATTTGTAGGACACTTAAACCTAGTCCACGGGCCAACTTTGACCAAAACTTTGATTGGCTCTTTCTCCCTCATATGAGCTCAGATTTGAGTGTCGTTCGCACCGTTGGAATTAGGGCGATAAGCACTTCAATCCGGTGTTGGTTTGGGAGCAATCTGACCACTTTGAATTTTGACCCTTTCTGAGTTCTCTGGGAGTTCTTGTGTCTGGAGCCACCTGGATCAATCAAGGCATGTAGCTGCTCTCCAAAATTGCACAGAGAATGCAAGCTTCCTTCCCCTTGAAAATTGCGCAGAGTAGCCCATTACCGGGCTTGCTCTTAGAATTTGCGCAGCTCTGGCTGGCAGCCTTGGTTTCAGTCCAGAAATTATGCGGAGCTTGAGAGGCAACCAGAGCCACTCAGCCCAGAAACTGCGCAGAAGCCATCTCGAGGCTTGTTGTGCATTGCATGTGCTCACAAGTTGATTGGTTCCCTCCATGGCTGTGCAATCTTGCCTTGAATGCATGGAAAATTTTTAACGAAAAATCAAAGAACTTCTATTAGATTATCATGAAAATACAGATTAGAAAATGTTTCTCAACGACTTCCTCGACTTCACTTCGACCAGATTAGTTAGCTAGAAGAGCTAGAGTATGCAGAAGATGTTCCCATTGTGCCTTTATTTCCAACAAGTTGAATAGACTTACAAGCCAAAAAGAAGACAAAAATAACAAACAACCTATGAGCATCATACAATGGATGTGGTTAAGGAGGGTGGAAAGGAGACACTACAAATAGACCATATCTCTCATGCATATGGAAATCAATGCGCTCGACTTTGGCCTCCAATTCATGTAGGTGATCATTAGTCCAACGTTGGCTCCAACCAATGTTAGCCAACTACTCCAGAATCTCATTCTAATTGAACTGGACGTTGTTCATGTATGCCACCGACTCATTCATATCCTCATATCTATGCTCCCCGAGGATATCCAGGTTGGCTCCACACTCGCAGGCTAATGAACTGTGGCTACTTGCATGATGTGTTTCCTGCGTCTGCTAACCACCACCTCTCTAGCAAGGCATGACTGAACTCACACTAGTTTCCCAAACTTGAAACCCGAAAAGGACCATAACCTCTGTAGAGACTGTTATCACTCATATTTCTTCCTTAGAAGTTATCAAAGAAGGAATAGTCTGAGGTAACCACAAACCTAATCTTTTAGACTCGGGTTCTAGCCAACCTAAGTCTAGAGAGGGCTCTCTCTTTATAATTTAACTTTGTTTAAATAAGATTTCAGGCTAGTTCTTAATGTTCAGGATTGTCTGTTTTGATTGGGTGGTGGAATTAAGAAGACAAATGGGCAGAGCAAATATTTAGGACATTGGGCTATGAAGTCAATCAAGAAAGGCTTAACTGGATTTGATCTATCATTGAGGTAAGAGTCCACAGGGCAGGCTAGCACAACAAAAGCAAATCTGCAGGTTTAAATGGATGAAAAGTCCTAACCAGGGCCAAGAGCAATGAAGAATCCTTAACCGGGATTAAGATGAAGAAAGGAAGGATGGCTAGTAGCAAAAGGCAATGAAGAATCCTGTACTATGGGCCAAAGCGGGAATAAACTATGGAAATAAGGGGGCAATTAAGAATCCCCAGACCAAGGCAGTTTAGTTGAAAACATAAATATAACAAATAGTTAAAACAAAGAGCACTTAAGCTAATTTTGATGATATCATTCCTTGTTTTCTTTTAAGATTTTATAAGAAACACAGATGAATATTTCATGACATAAAGATAAAACGATATTTAAACATGAGAAAATAATACTTATATTTGTTCCAACTATGCACAAGAATCCAGTGAAATGTCCTCAACTTTATTTCATTTCCAGCAAAACCAGTCTAGTCTTGAGTATAATAGCTCCTTGGCTCAAAAATAATATGCCTATAGAAATGTATTTTAATCCACCCTAATTACTTCAATTTGTGAAGTATTTATACAAAAATTGATACAAAATATCTCATAACCATATGAGAATTATTCTAGGAAACAAAAATATCTTCAACATGAAGATAGAGACAGATGGAGAACTATCTTCTAGCTGTCCCTTTTATTGTGACTTTGCTGGCTATTGCAACTCGGATTTGGCTCTTACAGTTGCTTTGTAGTTATGTGCTAGAATCACTTTTATCTTCTACCTACTGATACTCTTTACCTGTGCTGCTTTGATCCTATCTTACCTGTTTTACCTAGCAGTTATGTTTTACCATATAAATTTACCATAGTAACTTATAGTAAATCAATCAAATTTGTCCACCATTCACTGTCAAGTAATTTCATCCTTATCATTTTCCTGTAAACTTCATCAGCTTCTGTGTATTTGGAAAAATTCGGTTTGCTTGTGAACAAGTGCTTGACTTCATGTTCTATGTAGAACAAATTCTCAAGGCCATCATAAAGCACGTTTCCAGTGGGCAAAGATTTCATCCCTGAAGTACTAGCTTGGCTTCTGGCCATCTTGTTTAACTTGTCAATGTAATCTTCCTGGGTCATCAACTTATCATGGATCACCATAGGACTGGGGAGTCCTTTTTCTCTTAGGATGCCATACTTTAGCATAAAGCTATCAATGTCTGTTTGGATGCTCTGACATCTTTTCTCCATATTGAGCATTAAGTTCCTTTTGGTGAGAACTTTTTTGATCTCTAAGATTGTTGCTGTTCTGTCCTCTATTTCCAGTTCATCAAGCCGATATCTATTTTTGCTGTTCAAAAAGGTGATCAACTAATTGGCTTCTTCCGTTTTATTTCCAATTCTCCCTCTGTCTTGTGGATTTCCTCTATAGCCATTTTGAACTAATTCTATTTGCTCAAAAATAATCTGAATTGAAGGCCAAACATCATTGATGGAATCAATGATGTTGGCCCAAAGGATTTCTTTCATGTCTCCCAATGGTTCTTGCAGTGTTAAATCCTTCTCAAGGGCTTTTATCCTCTCTACCATCCTTCGGTTCCTCTGAGTTTCTTTTTTGTGTTGTATTTGTGCAAGTTTACAATTGGTTTCTAAACTTGTCACTTGTTCTCTAAGTTTCTTGAGTTCATTGGCCTGGATACTCATTTCTTCCATGGCCTTGATCAACTTTGTAGTTTTCTCTGTTGTTGTCTCTGTGCTGATTGATATACCTGTGCTTGATGTAGTACCTATCACTGGCAATGCTGTAGCTGGAGGAAGCATAGGTGCCAAGGCAGCTGCCAAGGTGGAGGGTACTACTGTGGTAACTCTAGGTATTATAGTCTGAGGAGCGGTGGCCAACTCACTCTGCTTGGACTGTATCAAATTATCGAATTATTTCTCAGTTTCCTTCAATTGGTCATTTAACTTAAGGATTAGGTCCATAAGTTCTTCCTCCTTTTGTGTTTCTAACACTTCAGTTGTTTGAGGATGATGTAAAGGAGGGATTTTAAGCTGCTTCTTCAATGTAGCTATGTCATCATTTTTCTTCTTTATCAGCTGCTCTGCTGCTTTCACATCCTTGGGATCATGTCCCAGCTCTATGACCAAGTCCTCTAAGGACTTTATTCTGGTGTCTTTGGCCTATGAAGAGGCCTTTTCCAACTGAAATTGAGCTGAGATGTTATTTAATGAGTTCTGGATTTGGTGGGCTACTATGGCCTTGTTGGTCAAGGTGGAATAGACCATTTCCCCAGTTTTTTTATGCAACTCAATTTGGTCAATAGGATGGATATCCTTTGCCAATACCTCAAAATCTATTTTAAGGTACTCTACCATTAATTTAGGTTGTTGTATGGTTGGTTTGAGAAAGCTCATCTTCGTTTTACCCTCTTTTATGTCAAAGGCTGACATTAGCCTTGTTTGGTTTGTTGGAGCCATCTTTAGATAATGTGCATAGCTTTGTACCTTTAACCTTGTTGGAAATAATACTGAGAAGGTTGGGGGGGTGAATCAGTATTATTAAATCAAACACTTTTTCATTTCCATACTCAGATTCATATACGCTACTTCAGTGAAAGGAAACCGCGTGTATACGCAACTGTGTGTAATTCAACAAGAGTATATCCAGTAAACTTATGATTCAATTAATTGATCCTTAATGAGTGCATCAGAACATTATTAACCACATGAACAGTAAACAAGAGCAGTAAAACATAATAGATCATCACACATAAGCAACACACATGAACACCAAGATGTAAGGTGGAAACCCAATGTGGGTGAAAACCACCTGCTGCAATTCGTCTCTATCTTCCTTTAATAAGAAACTTCTTTTTACAATGGTTCTGTACTGGTGCAGTCTTGTACCAGTACACAGGCTTCTATCTGCAGAAGGCTACAACCTTCTCTTTTCTTCCAGGGACCACGTTTCATACATTTTCAAACTGGATCCATAGATACAAGGAAATCACTAATACAATCATTAACTTTGAATCACCCAACAACTGAATCACAGAAACATAATCACTGAACACATAACAGAGCCCAGAACTCTGCAACAACCACTAGAACCAACAACAACCTGAAACATTAAATCTCATAATGCATATGCTACTTGATTGTGTCAAACCAGCGTGTATACGCTTTTTCACCAGAGAGAACTTGCGTACATATCTAAAGATAGTTACTTATACCTTCGCTGCAATTTCCAACTTCAGATATACCTAGACAATAAGATATAAAGGATAAAACATGCATTAATACTTAGATCTACTCATGATGATAATACATTTTAGTCTTCAAGATCCCGGTCCATCAACCTTTATCAACCGCATAGGAGCCTCCTTGATTACGATCGAGCCAAGCATCACAAATTCATAACCAGCATACTAGATCTCACACTTCATCAGATATTCATCACTTACACACTTGCACCGCCTTGGCCTAATGATCTTCTCCTTATATAGGTTTAGGCTTCTCTTAATACCATGGTCCAAAACCATGTGGACCCAATACCTGGGGTCAACACTTCAGACCAAATACCATGAACCAATACCAAAATACCATGGACCAAATACCACAGACCAAAACTTAGTTTCCAACATGTACATGCCTTTCCTTCTGTAAACCTGCATGTGTACGTATATGCGCCTTTTTTTCTTCTCACTTGCGTGTATACGCACTTTCATCAAGGTTAACCTGCGTATATCTCTCTCTTGACCTGCTGTACTAAGATCTGTCCTGTGATTGAGTTGCTACCAAGGACAACACCTGTATCATACCTCTGAGTGAGTTGCCATCAAGGACAACACCTGTATCATAATTCCAACAATCCCCCCCTTTGGACTTGATGGCAACCACCACACAAAGTCACTCTCCCCCTTTGACATCAAAGGAAAAGGGTAGACCAAGAAGTTTTCTCCCTCTGCTATTCATATTCCCCTTGAGTACCTGCTGAAATCTTTGATTGAGCTCCCCCTTTGTATATGCCAAGATGTACCAATCCGTCCATGCTCCCCCTGAGCACATGCAAGGTCTGCAAAAGCATAACATGACTCTATACATCAATCTCCCAACCAAGTGGGAATACACCATTTTTAGACTCATCCACCCAACCAAGTGGGGATATACCAAATTTTTATACATGACTTAACAACAAGAACCATTACATCATCCATCCCATGCATAGTGGGGTAACAAAATACATCATATGAACTCACAAAGACCAAGGACCTAAACATGACCATGATAGTTATCAACAACTATCATACACCATATGATATACACCATAAGCATCTTAACCTGCAATCCATTCTCTTGGTCAATCAACAATCAGTAGCACGATGTGTCAATAAGCATCATCACCAAGGACTTCTAACCATAAGCATTATTCAAAGCATATGCTCCCCGTGAGCCTGTGCCAACCATCATATACTACGACCGAACCATTTCTTAAGTCTGTTATGCTGCTTTTATTCAGAGCTCCATATACGCGACTATGCAGCCTATGATTCGCGTATATACACGACTTGCCTTTATTATATCAGCGTATGCAAGATGGAATACTGAAGGTCTACACTTTCAGTTTCCCCTGTGTCTGGTATGTCAGCTAACTGAGTTATGTCACACCTTTCTGTCTCTAATTCTGTCTTCTTCAATACCTAGGATTATGATGATGTATAATCCTCTTGCTTTGGAGTTTGAATTTTGCTCCTGCATTCCCTTGCTTTATGTCCAAACTTGTTACATGCATAACATCTTACATGTTTCATGTTCCTTCTATTGCAATCAATTGCTTTGTGGCCAAACATATTGCAAGCAAAACAATATCCTTTGAAGTACCTGGAATGTGATGATCTTGTGTGACGGTATTGAACCATTCTACTTCTGCATCTGGCTGCAACATGTCCAAGATTATGACATACATAACATTCAGCATTATTCAATGGAGGAAATAATATCTATTATTTCCATAGTTAGGAGTAAAGGATTTTCTTTGAGGAATTTCTTTCCTTGGCTGTTGATGAGGTTGTCCCTCATTTCAGAATTCTCATTAGAGTTCCTTGCCTCACCTTGTGAGCTAGATTCACCTTCAACAGATTCATAAAAGCCAAGACCAATTTTGATAGTAGGGGATCTTTGACTACCAAGAATGTCATCCAAAATATTAGTACTATATTGAAATCGTAACAGTTTATCCTTTCTTCTAATTTACTTTTTAAGCTATTTACCTCAACCTGATGTTGTTCTTCCTTTTCTAGATACTGCTTTCTTATGTTTTCTTCAGCTTTTCTTCCTTCTTCCACTTGTTGCCTTAATTCGATCACTTCATGTTCTTGTTCTTCAAGAGCTTCTTCATTATGCTTCTTTGATTCTTTAAGATCTTCTTTTAGAGAGAGGATCTTCGATTCAAGTCTCTAAATTGTTATGCTCTGATCTTTTACTATATCCTGCAATTGCTCCCTTACTCTGGTTACTAACTCCAACTGTTCTTTTAATCTGGTAACTTCTTATGGTTCTACGTCCTTATTTTCATATGCCATGAGAAGTCTAATGTCTTCATCACTATTGGATGAGTCATTACTTTTATCATGGGTATAATAACTTCTATTACCTTCTTCAAACATGTTTCCTTTGTTATGAGGGCATCTAGCAGCGTAGCGACCAACTCTACCACATGAAAAGCATTTGAAAGGTAGCTTACCTTTGAACCTTCCAGGTCCCCATTCAAGATTCTTGACAAAATTTACCTCATCTTCTCCTTCTTAAATGTATCCTGATTCATTTACTGACACTTCGAATGCGGCTTCTCTCATATCTGATGGTCCTCCTTTTCTCATCTCAAAAGCAGTTAAGATTCTGTGAAGCTGCGTCATGGTGATTTTCTGCAGATCCTCCTTTTCTTCTATGGTAGACACTTTGGATTCAAATTTAGCAAACAGGGATCTTAAAACCTTTTCAACTAAGACAACTTCCTTAATTTCTTCACCCAGATTCCTCATACAATTGACAATCTCATCTATACGCAGGAAGCAATTAGCTATGCTTTCATTACTATGCATCTTAAGATTTTCATATCGTATTATGAGAGTTTTAAGCTTTGGTCATTTTACCTGTTCATCTCCTTCGTAGCTTAGAATGATTTTGTCCCATATTTCTTTGGCTGATTTGAAGTGCATGACCTTGACAAATTCTAATTGTGACAAACTTCGCAATAAGACAGTGACAGCTTTGGCATTGAGTTCATATTGCTTTCTCTCTGCTGTATCTGTAGGAATTACTGATGGATATGTGTATCCTCCTTCCACGATTCCCCAAACATCCGTTCCAAGCGATTGTAGATATGTTATGGTTCTTATCATCTAGTAGACAAAGTTTCTCCCATCAAAGATTGGTGGCCTGATGGATGCCTCTCTTTCTTGATTACCATTCTGATGGATCTTTCCTTCAAGCGATCAAGCTTGTTCTAAAGGACCTGCTCTGATACCAAATGTTGGAAATAATATTGAGAGTGGGGGGGTGAATCAATTTTATTAAATCAAGCACTTTTTCATTTCCATACTCAGATTCATATACGCTACTTCAGTGAAAGGAAACCGCGTGTATACGCAACTGTGTGTAATGCAACAAGCATATATCCAGTAAACTTATGATTCAGCTAATTGATCCTTAATGACTGCATCAGAACATTATTAACCATATGAATAATAAACAAGAGCAGTAAAACATAACAAATCATCACGCATAAGCAACACACATGAACACCAAGATGTAAGGTGGAAACCCAATGTGGGTGAAAACCACTTGCTGCAATTCGTCTCTATCTTCCTTTAATAAGAAAATTCTTTTTACAATGGTTCTGTACTGGTGCAGTCTTATACCAGTACGCAGGCTTCTATCTGCAGAAGGCTACAACGTTCTCTTTTCTTCCAGGGACCACGTTTCATACATTTTCAGACTGGATCCATAGATACAAGACAATAACTAATACAATCATTAACTTTGAATCACCTAACAATCGAATCACAGAAACACAATCACCGAACACATACCAGAGCCCAGAACTCTGCAACAACCACTAGAACCAACAGCAACCTGAAACATTAAATCTCATAATGTATACGCTACTTGACTGTGTCAAACCAGCGTGTATATGCTTTTTCACCAGAGAGAACCCGCGTACAGATATAAATATAGTTGCTTATACCTTTGCTGCAATTTCCAACTTCAGATATACCCAGACAATAAGATATAAAGGATAAAACATGCATCAATACTCAGATCTACTCATGATGATAATACATTTAAGTCTTCAAGATACCGGTCCATCAACCTTTATCAACTGCATAGGAGCCTCCTTGATTCAGATCGAGCCAAGCATCACAAACCCATAACCAGCGTACTAGATCTCACACTTCATCAGATATTCATCACTTATGCACTTGCACCCCCTTGGCCTATTGATCTTCTCCTTATATAGATTTAGGCTTCTCTCAATACCATGGTCCAAAACCATGTAGAACCAATACCTTGGACCCAATACCTAGGGTCAACACTTCGGACCAAATACCACATACCAAATACCACGGACCAAATACCATGGACCAATACCAAAATACCATGGACCAAATACCACGGACCAAAACTTAGTTTTCCACCATGTGCGCACCTTTCCTTCTGTGAACCTGCGTGTGTACGTATACAAGCCTTTTGTTCTTCTCACCCGTGTGTATATGCACTTTCATCAAGGTTAACTTGTGTATATCTCTCTCTTGACCTGTTGTACTAATATTTGTCCTCTAATTGAGTTGCTACCAAGGACAACCCCTGTATCATACCTCTGAGTGAGTTGCCATCAATGACAACACCTATATCATAAGGGTACTGCTGTGGAAACTGTAGGTATTATAGTCTGAGGAGTGGTGGCCAACTCACTCTGCTTGGACTGTATCAAATTATCTAATTATTTCTTAGTTTCCTTCAATTGGTCATTTAACTTAAGGATTAGGTCCATAAGTTCTTCCTCCTTTTGTGTTTCTAACACTTCAGCTGTTTGAGGATGATGTAAAGGAGAGATTTTAAGCTGCTTCTTCAATGTAGCTATGTCATCATTTTTCTTCTTTATCAGCTGCTCTCCTGCTTTCACATCCTTGGGATCATGTTCCAGCTCTATGACCAAGTCCTCTAAGGACTTTATTCTGGTGTCTTTGGCCTGTGAAGAGGCCTTTTCCAACTGAAATTGAGGCGAGATGTTATTTAATGAGTTCTGGATTTGGTGGGCTACTATGGCCTTGTTGGTCAAGGTGGAATAGACCATTTCCCCAGTTTTTTTATGCAACTCAATTTGGTCAATAGGATGGATATGCTTTGCCAATACCTCAACATCTATTTTAAGGTACTCTGCCATTGATTTAGGTTGCTGTATGGTTGGTTTGAGAAAGCTCATCTGTGTTTTACCCTATTTTATGTCAAAGGCTGACATTAGCCTTGTTTGGTTTGTTGGAGCTATCTTTAGTTAATGTGCATAGATTTGTACCTTTAACCTCTCATTCCTTGCCTTGATTTCCTTATACTTTTCTTTGATGTCTTGGCTTTGTCCCGTGGGAGCCCTGAAGGAGGATACTTCCACACTCTGTTACCTTTCTAACATTTGAGTTTGAGAGGTGGAAGGTTCTTGTGTCCCTCCTGAAGGAGTGTTGTGCATGCTTTCTGTTCTCTCTACCCCTGAAATCCCTGCTGTCTCTCCAATGTATTCTTGCTCTGCGTATCGATTTAACCTTTGCCTCTTAGCATAGGTTTGAGCAACAGGCCTGCTAGAAGGGGTGGCTTCATCTCTGTCTCTCTTAAGGTTCCTGTCCTCATTTAGAGGAGTCTGTAAAACAGGAGGATTGATCATGATTTGTTCAGGTTGAGCAAGTTCCTCTAAAATTTTAGGCTGTTCAAATTCTTCTGGCTATTATGAAATCTCTAGTTTCTTTGATGGCCCTGCTTGATCTGAAGACTTTGGTTGCCATGATGGTCCTGCCTTTGCTGATGGACCTGCTTCTTCTGTCTGCCCATTGTGGCTCTGTGCTTGTCTCTGAGACCGAGACTCTCCTGGAACCTGTACAAAGGAATCCTCATCAAGTCTTCTGTCCAAGTCCATTAATACATTATCAACAACAACCTCTGTACTATCTCGATCTATCAAAGTGCCTTCCACCCATTCAAATTGATTAGCATATTGTTCAATTTCAGGGATTCTGTGGTGGATGTAAGGAGATAGTTTATGTTGGCATTATGAATCAGGTTTGGTGATAAGGCATAGGTTTTGTACTTGATGGCAACTCACTCAAGTGGAAAAACTCTATTCAGGCTCTCAAAATGATGGAAAATAAGAGGTTCGCAGGTACACCGTTCAAAAGGTGCGGACCCGCAGGCACCTCGAACAACAGGTGCAGATATACTTGCAGGTGCTCCGTTCAAAAGGTGTGGTCCCCCAATTCACTCACTCCAATGCAGAGAAGCGTGCTCACGTGGGGTTTCTTATGTTTGGCCTGTGGTATTTTGCCCGTCGATCATGATCCTATGGTTTTGGTCCGTGGTATTGATTCTAAATTATTGAGCCCCAGGTTTTTGGGTCCCTTGTATTGATTCTCTATGGTTTTGCTTCTTGGTTTTAGTAAGGGCTTGCCTATAAAAGGGAAAGGAGATCATTTGGCTAGTCACTTGTGAAATGTGAATATCTTAAGATCTAAAATATATGGGTTATCGGTCTCAAAAAGATAGATCTAAATCAAGGTGAAATTGAAGGCGAATCTATTGATAAGTCGTGATCTCTCGAGCGCATGATCAGATCTGTGGATCTGACTATCTGTGGCACCATGGAGGACTGTTAATTTGGCTCTATTCAGAGGTCTGTAGGTGATCCACAGTGTAGGTGCGGAGGTACGCAGCGAAGCAAGAGGTGCAGGTGCGGGAGTACGCAGCAAGCAGAAGGCGCTGGTGCGAGGTACGCAGCGCAGAAGAAAGCACAGTGCGAACGTACGTAGAGGCACAGAAAGACCAGTGCGGACGTACGCTGTCAACCAGATAGTGCAGACGCGGATCTGAGCTACGGTACACAGATCAACAGAAGGAGTAGGTGCGGTGGTACGCAGAGCAGCAGAAGGACCAGGTGCGGATCTGCACAGTTCAGGCACAGAAAAGCTGCGGATATCCGCAGGTTTATATTGGTGAAGTTGCGGGCTTGTTTTGAAATATCTGTTGGCTGCCTTTTATCTATTGTTGCAGTGTTCTGGGTTTAGATTATTGGTATTGATCTTCTGTTTACAGCATTCTGAGAAGTTTGGGTGATTCATTGGATTTATTGTATAAGGAAATTGGTTGATTCATCATTTGATATTCATGGATCTAGTTTGAAAATTTATGAAAAGTGGTCCTTGAAAGAAAAGAAGTAGGGGGTTGTAGCTCCCATCCAGGAGAGACTAGAAAATGAGAGAGAGAGTTGTAGCTCTCTGCAGGTTGCAGCCTGTGTACTGGTAAAGGATTGCACCAGTACAAAATCATTGTAAAAGAAGTTTCTAATTGAAAGAAGATAGAGACATATTGGAACAGGTGGTTTTCACCCACATTGGGTTTCCACCTCATATCTGGTGTTCTTTGGTGTGATTATCTGTTTTTCATTGTTCTTGTTCATTATCATATGGTACTGACATACAAGTTAATCACCAATATCTGAAGAATAATCTAAAGTATAAATCTGGAAGGTATATTGAAAAGAATTTGATAATACTGATTCACCCCCCCCCTCTCAGTATTATTTCCAACAATTGGTATCAGAGCAGGTCCTTCCAGAAGAAGCTTGATCACTTGAAGGAAGATCATTCATCATGAGCAACTACGAGAGGGAAGCATCAATCAGGCCACCGATTTTTGATGGGACAAACTTCGTATATTGGAAGGTAAGAGTTACTGCCTATCTTCAATCTCTGTTACAGAAGTTTGGGATATCATAGATACAGGGTACACTTTTCCTTCAGCAACTCCTACAGATCCGGCTGAAAAGAAGAAATATGAAACAAATGCAAAGGCTGTCAATACCCTATTAGGATGCCTATCTCAATCAAAATTCGTCAAGGTGATGCAGTATAAATCCGCAAAAGAAATATGGGACAAGATTGTTCTGAGCTATGAAGGAGACGAACAGGTAAAACAAGCAAAAATTCAAACCCTCAGGATTCAGTATGAAAATCTCAGAATGCACAATGATGAAAATGTGGCTAACTACTTCCTTCGTGTAGATGAGATTGTTAATTGTATGAAAAATTTGGGTGAAGAAATAAAAGACGCTGTTGTGGTTGAAAAAGTTCTAAGATCTTTGGCCCCTAGATTTGAATCTAAAGTTTCAGCAATAGGAGAAAAGGAGAATATTCGAAACCTTACCATGTCACAGCTACACGGGATTCTAACTGCTTATGAAATGAGGAAAGGAGGACCATCAGACAGGAGAGAAGCAGCTTTCAAGGCTTCAGGCAAAGGAAACTACTATGAGTTAGGATATGCATCAGAAGAGGAAGAAGAATCAAATTTTGTCAAGAATCTTCAACGGGGTACTGGAAGATTCAGAGGTAAGTTACCTTTCAAATGCTTTGCTTGTGGGAGAGTCGGTCACTATGCAGCCAAATGTCCACATAAGAATAAAGGGAAGGAACCTGTTAGATGGAACAAGAAACAGAATGCAACTAAGAAAAGTTACTACACTCATGAAGATAGTGATTGTCTTTTAAATAGTGATGAAGATGAACGAGGTAATAACTATAAATTCTTAATGGCCTTTGAGGATGATGATTACATGGATGCTATAGATATAGATGGTTTTCATGAAGAGATATCTAGACTTAAAATATGTTTAGAAAAAATGAATATGATCATTGATACTCTGCATCTCCAACTCGATGAAAAGGAACAATTTCTTGAGAAGTTAGAATGTGAAATTGTTGGGTTTAGAAAAGAAATTGAGAAAACAAAGGCTATTAATCTTAAATTTGTTAAAGGATCTAAAACTCTGGATGAGATCATCAATGTACAACGCTCTCCACTAATCAAGACAGGTCTAGGGTATAATGGAGAAGCATCTCAAGCATCCACCTCAAAGAGTTATCTTGATGCTGCAAGGAGGTATGAGCAAAAACCCAATGGAGATCACTAGGTAAAACAGGGACAAATTCCATCAAAAGACTACTAGGTAAATCAGGGACAATCCATCTTAAGGGTGAACAAAAGCTACAATCAGCCACAGGTAAGAACCTCTCAATTTGCCTCAAGAATGGATGACAATAGAAACTACAATCATATGGCTGGTAGATTTGATAATCGCATAAGTTTCTTCAATGGAAAATGCTTCTGTTGCCATAACTTTGGTCACAAAGCAGCTCAATGTGTTGCCTATAAGACAATCATGACTAGAGAAGCTCAAAAACAAAAAAAGTATGACTGGGATTACAAAAAGGACCTATAACAACTTTTCGGCCCTTGAAAATGAAATTGAATGTTCTATTTGTAATAACTTTGGTCATGAATATTCTGAATGCAGGAGCAGGTTTCGGCAGACAAAGGAACAAGCCTCAAGCACCAAAACATGGAGAATAAAGGAACCACAACTAGAAAGATGTGGGATAGCCTTTTATGCAGAAGGACAGGAAAATCAATGGTACATTGACAGTGGATGTTCAAAGCATATGACAGGTGATAAAGGAAAACTTGAATCATACAGTGTTTTAGAAAAGGGAAAGAAAGTTTCTTTTGGAAATGATACCCCTGCAGTCATAAAAGGAATAGGCACTACTCAGTTGAAAGAAAAGGTCAAAGTAGGAAATGTTTTATATGCTGATGGCTTGAAGCATAATCTTCTGAGTGTCAGTCAGATGTGTGATCAAGGAACCGAGGTAATATTTCGATCAAATGGATGTAGTGTTCGTGATCTTGATACAGGAGAAACAATGATCAAAGGCAGAAGAACTCCAAATAATTTATACATTGTTATGAAACCAGCTCAAGAAAAGATAGAAAAGATAGATCAACGCCTTAGAATTCAGCCTCTTCGAGGGGGCAACCTCCTTTACATTACATAAATGAACAATTCTTGGATGATACAAATGAAAAG
>Ga0181464_1000821_pt1 | contig 14653 bp, 12 predicted proteins | sample InSIn2gowninarea_FD_119074 | JGI IMG/M metagenome (GOLD analysis project Ga0181464, IMG submission 119074) | Clean room microbial communities from NASA Spacecraft Assembly Facility at Jet Propulsion Laboratory, Pasadena, California, USA -... ...
GAACCATTACTAGAGCCATATGCACTTTTTGGGGCTTTCGATGTAAAGATCAAATGCCTAAGCTAGGCAACAAGTTGGCTCATGGATATGGAAACATGCCCAATGCCCAGGGGTATATTTTGGTGGGTCAATGGAAGGCCTAGGAGAATTAGGAAGTACTTCATAAAGCATGCCTAACTTTGAATAAATTAAATCTAGTTCCTAGGTAGCTAAGATATCTTTCTCCTCAGTGAAAACTCAAAACATAAACACAACTTTGGTGATTTAAGGTCTTAAGGATCAAATGAAACATTTTCACAATATTTCATCATGAAGCTTAGTTCTCACCAACCTCTTGTGATGATGTTTCTCATGAATATGATAAAAAATGAACGTGGCATCATCTTGTTTAAAATTGGACAAGAGGTTGGAATCAATATCATACCTCGTAGGCATCTAAAAGTGCGTCAAAAAGGTTTGAGCCAAAGATGAAAAATCATTGTAGGATGTTGTGTCTAATTCAAGGCACCATTTGGAAGTATCTTGAGTTAAAGTGTGTTGGAACAAGCATAACTTAATCGAATCATCCACTAAAGAGTTGTATTAACACTATAGGTGATATGTGGTAATATGAGTGGATAGATTCTTTCTAAGATTTTCTTCAAATTTGGGGATATCATAGCGAAATTTTACGGGTATAGGTGGCCACCGAGGATCATGTCTAATGTGGTCTTGGTCAACTTAGCCAAATGTAGTAAATCGAGAGAAGAGAAAGATGTATTGTAATGTTGACTAAATGGGTCATAGGCAAGAGAATTACTTGGCCAACCTTGAGATCCCCCAATATAAGGATTATGATGTAATGATTCTTGGCTCTAGTAATGGTTCACCCTGACATATAAATGATGCGGGCTAGGATGACTAGTGAAATTATTTTTACCCACAAGTTGAGTGCCTCCAAAGAGCAATGGACCCTTGAGAGCATGATTTATAACAGGGTTCTACCTGACAGGAAAGGATGGATCAAATTGAGCTATAGTACCGCAATAAGGAGGGTGTTACATAGTAATTTGTCACTTCCTTCACCCCAGTCCTTATACTATGTCATGTGTCCTAGTGAAACATTCTCATATTGAGCAAATGCTCTCTTATGTTGCTGAGTGACCCACTTTTCCTAAGTTTTCTGCCTTATCGCGATAATGGTTTTAATATACGCGATGAATAGCGGTTATAAATAGTCCAGCCATGCTTCCAGCGCGGAAGTACATCTATTTCCCACGACGTTCTAATTTCATGCTCCAGCGTGAGGCTACTTGCTATCTTTAGTGACGGTTTGACTGGCTACATTGCCTACTAGATATGTCAGCGCCAAAGCTTAGTTATAAACTCGCGATGATCCAGATTGGGCGAATTCATTCCAACAATCGGCCTTCTAGATGTCTCTAGACGTTGTTGTTGGCATAGTTTATGTTGCCCTTCCTCCTTTGGTATGGCAGTTCTGTCATTTGTGCTACCTTCCTTGAGGATAAGCTCTCTCTTCCACCTTTCATGGAGACTCCTTCTCCTATTTAAACATTCACCATTGCTATGATCAACTAGTTGGTAAATTCTTGGATTGAGTAGTGTTGTTAGTGCTTTTGAGTTTGATAGATAGCTGTTGTGGGTGTGACAAGTGTGGGATTGTTGATAGCTTGTGGAAGATTGTGAAGTGCCCTTAACTCTGTGCTAAAACTTATGAGTGAGAGAGAAACTTTGTATGTTGGGAGATCCATCTTCAAAGAGTGAATGCTTGAGAAATACACTGGTTGGACCCTCTGAGAAGGCTTGCGATGTCAAGACTTTGGTTGTAAGCTTGCTTTTATTTCATTATTAATACAATCAATGATGTTTTCCTATGTCTTGTATGTAATTTACTTGATAGCTCATGACTTCTTGACTTTGTGAGTAAATAGATCATTGTTGTTTTCCGGTTACGTGCTTTGTTGTATTTCCTTTGCATTGTTTTAGGTTGATCACTCATTGAGGAGAAGGAAGCGAAGCTGGAGCAGTGCAATGTAAATTCATCGATCACTGGTCAAGTAGGCCTCCAACTATGACTATTTAAGGAAATCTATTGTTGATCTGTCCTTGCTATGAATACACCCACTCTAGGGCTAGAGGGGTTGCCTCTGTCTACAGAGGGAACACTTTCGTGCATCACATGTTGGTGACCATACTAGGGAGTCCTTTGTATGTTGCTTCTATTGTTTGCTCTTGTTTTGGTTTTGATTTGGTGTCTTTTGGATTTTGGGGATTAACTATCAGTCTTTTGGGTTACCTAGGTCGATCTGGGAAATCCATCTATTGTCTATAGGATTGACTGGTTTTTGTTTGGGAGTTTCTTGTTCATTTGTCTTTGTTTTTAAGATCGTCACTAAAGATAGCCTAATAGTCATGATGACGTCGCTGATGTTATAGCTTTGTACCAAAGACAATCTCAGGTTACTAGTTTAATTCCCGCGATGACTCTTTAAATTGGACCGTCGCAGAAAATAGGTGTACTTTCACGACCGTCTCTAGTTGTCAGTGTAACACTAGCAACTCATGTCTAGTTGTTAGTGTAACACTAGCGACTCGTCTCTAGTTGTCAGTGTAACACTTATGACGATTCCTGTAAAGTTGTTTTTACAACTTTACCTCTTGAATTCATCAATCTTTTTTATCCCCTTTTGTTTCTTGTCTCTCATTAGCTTGTTTTAATTGCTTTTGGTTAGGGTACTATCTCTTTGATTTCATTGAGTGAGTCTTCTATTTTTAGACCATGTGACCTAGCCCTTTAGGAGTTTCGTCGAGAAACCGTTTGCTTGGGTTACTTATCTGTTCAAGGTTCATCCACAACCATCTTGTGATTTGCTTTAAGCTTTTTCGCTGCTTGTTTTCTTGCTGATTGTTTTTTAGTGTCGATTATTGAACCAATTTTTTATGTTGATTCGATTTCTTCACTACCAAGCATAGAACACATTGTTTGGATCAATTAGTTCACACTTGCTTGTTTGTCTCTTTAAATTCAAAACAAAAAAGAAAATTAAAGGATTTCATTCATTTGATATACAAAAGTGAAAGTATATGTGCATTTCAAATTTTCATGTTTGAGAAATTGAAAAGCAAACTCTAAATCTTTCATTAGTAGTATCGATGCATCGTGAGATTAATGCATTGATGCATTGTGTTTCTTAGTGTTTGCATTTTCTTGTCTTGGTTTTCTTGGTTTGGGAATGATCTTTCTACCCTCCTGTAGGTAGGTGTTCATTGAAGTGGAAGATGTTTCACTCATTCTAGCTGCATCCTAAGTTTTGTTGTATGCATACAGTAAGGCCTGAAAACTAAAACATAATTCAAGATCAACTCTAAAATGAATTGAATGAACTTAAAAATGCATTGGAACATAACACACACTATTTAGAGGTCTAGGCTAGAGATGTGCTCCGGCATTGTTAAACCTAATCGCTATTGCTTTCACTCAAGGTTGGGTGATTCCTCCTTTTGTGACTCAGTAGTGGTCTAGCATGGAATTGCGCTCTTAGTACCATCGAGTATATGTTGGGAGACCCCACTAGGTTATCATCCTATATCCCTAGGAAGCCGTGTTTGCCGCCTTGCAAACCGTAATGCACCGAACACAACATTCAAGAAGATTGACTGCCGTACGGAAAGTCCTTGGTTTTCATATGATCACCAAGGTGTATATGCAGTTTTACGAGATGTTTGGTAAAGCTTTTTCCTAGTTCTCTAGAGTAGTCACTTTCATTCCTTTTTGGACTCCTTAAAAGAAAAGGTCCATCTGAGCACTTGTCCTTTCAGGCTCATTAAACCTTGAAAGAGATAGAGTCACCTTTTCATCCTTTTCTCGATTCTTGAAACATGAAAAGGTCAAGTTTTGTTCTTGTGTCATAAAATTTCCTGTCCACGAAATATTCCTGGTAACAGTTCAAGTTTTTGGTTGTGATAAGAGTGTTTCTCAGGTTCGTTCCCGATGGTAACAGTCCCCAAGTCTACCAGTCAAGGTCTTTCCCCAGATGGAAATCCTGGTTCATTTCCTCCTTCTGGAAATAGTGGTGCTTTGTGTATGGAAACACTGTCCTTGCCTAGGTTAACCATCGGTTTACCCGTTTGGTTGTTTTCAACCTTGGTGCTCCTGAGTGTCATGACTCCTATTCCACCGTCTCCTTCGTCTGAACCATGACACGACGATTCCAAGGTTGAGCTTGTGCCTTCTTCCCCTGTCTCTTTGCCTTCATCTCCTCCTTCTCCTGGTGAAAGTTTCAAATCTAGTAATTAGGAGACTAAGAAGAAGAATAAGAATATGAAGAAGAAGAAGAAGTTCGATAAGCATGAGGCCACCTATGCAACTATTGCTCCAAGTACATCTCAGGTTAGACCACCTTCTACTCCTCTGCGGAAGATTAAGTTTCCTTGTAAATTGTGCAAGGGTGACCATCTTCTTCGTGATTGTCTTGGTATTCCTAGGATCATAGAAGCATGGTCTCATGATTTGGCTCGTCCCTCGTCATCCTCTGAAGCTCATGGCGATGCTACCCTATGAACTGGCAGTGGTAAGAAGCAGGGGAAGATTCGATTCCCCTATAGACTGTGTGAGGGCAACCATCCCCTTCACCTTTGTCTGCTCATGGATAAAGCTTCCTTTGTTTTGGAAAGTCTTACAGCTTCTTCACCCCAACTTCCCAATGGTTATCAGAGGCTCTCTTCAGACCCTCTCCCCATTGACAAAGAGATTGACTTAGATTCTTCTCTTGTCTGTCCTCCTCTTTCCAATCCTGGCTATGCTAATCCTAGTCTAGACTAACCATTGGTTGGTGAGAGTGTCAACTTGGGTTCACCACCTATTGATCACTCTGTTTCTGAGGAGCATCATGCTTATGTTCTTCTCGTCTAGTCAGATTCTCCTGAGTTCGAGAACAACCCTCCTATCCCAGCTGATTGAGAGAGTCCTTCTTCGATTCTTGTAGAGCAGGGGGGCAATCATACGATTCCCCCACCAAGTAGTTTGGTCGTTTCCTTCGACTGGAGTCACTTCACTGCTTTCTGCCTTCCATTCTATGTGGTTTTCCAGATTACAGTACATGCCTATAATAAGGCAGTATTTGGAACTATCTTGGATGAGGGTGTGTCTATCAGTCTTATGCCTTCCACTACTTAGCAAGCTTTGGGCTCTCCACAGCTTGTGCCAGTCACACAGAATCTGTTGGCATTTGATGGAGGAACCAGTCAAACTTTAGCGATCCTCCTGAAGCTTCTTGTTACTTTGGGGGGAAAACTGTCTATATAGATGTCATGGTTTTCCAAGGTGCTTTATATTTCAGTCTTCTCCTTGCCCATGATTATATTTATGCCATGGGAGCTCTTGTTTCTTCACTTTTCCATGTGGTTTGTTTTCTGCACGATGGAAGAATGGTGACTATTGATCAATTGTCATTCTTTATTCACCCGGTGCCTTCTGTACCACCATCATCCCCCATTGGTTCTTATCCGCAAGCAGTACCTTCCTTGCCACAGGTCAATTATGTGGCTACCCATTCCGTCTCCACATATGTTGATGATCATGCAGATGGTCTTGTACATCATGTACTGGGGGCATTGGAACTCGATCTGTTATAGGTGCATCATGACATGCATTCCTCCTAGAGTGTGTTTCTTCCATCCCACGAAGACCTCTTGGGAGCCATGTTCTCGTATGGCCCATGAGTAGGAGTGTTGAGGAAAGTTCTTGATCTTGTGTCAATCTCATTAAAAAATGAAACAAGGAGTCTTGAGGATAGTTCTTGACCTTGTGTCAACCTCATTAAAAAATGAAACAAGGGTTATGAGGATAGTTCTTTTACTGTGTCAACCTCATTAAAAAATGAAACAACTCCCTTTCCAAATCGAGTCTTTGATTAATATCTTATAAAATCCAAGTCGAGTCTTTCCAAGATCTTGAAAGTGAACCTTCATTCCATCCACCTCGTGGAATGCAATGAAGCTTGGGGGACATGTACCTTGATTTGTGTCATTATGCCTGGGGGCATGTGAACTCATAACAAGCATAGTTTTTCATTTCAAGCTTGTGTAAACATGAAACCAAATCCAAGCAGAGTTCTCCATGGTTCAAGCTTGTGCAAAAATGAACCCATAGCCAATTTACACCTTGTGATTACCGCTTTTATCCGCTAAATTTTGCTAGATGAGCCTTGGTTGTTTCATTCCATCGCCACCATCTCTTTGGCCGATCATATGCATTCACTTGGTTATTTTTCCTTTCCTGAGGAATTGTAGTGATGAGTGGTTTTATTAGCCAGCCTCTTGACCATTACATTTTTTGAGCAATTCCACCATTGCTGGAACTAGTTGCTACCCTTTATACCACCCGTTCCTCCAGGATGAGTCTCCTTTAAGCTCTTTTCTGACTCGTAAAATATAAAAATATTACTGAGTTTTCCCTTTTAACTCGTTAAATGAAGTAAGAGGCAGTTTACTTTAAGCTCTTTTCCAACCCTATAAATGCGAAAAGATTGTCGGGATTTTGTCGTTTTGGGTCCGAAATTGGTTATGAGATGACGTGTCTTCGATCACTTTTCTACTTTTTCGGGTTGAGGTCACTAATCAAAAAATGTACTCCTTGATCGTAATGGCCAAGCGGTTCTCCCAGGTATTGTTTTATACGTTTTCGGGCTCAAGAGACACAAATCTACGAAAAAGGCCCCCCTCTAGAGTTTTCCTTTTCGTGTCTTTTTCAAACTCTCTAAACATGAAAAAGACTCCAAGTTTTGCCTATGTTGGACTCATTAAACCCTGACGACATTGGACTCGTCACCATGATGAGACTTGAGCTTCTCCTCCCTAGGGTTCGATAAACTATTACTAGGTTGGATTCGACCGAAGGTTGAACTTATATTACAAGCATATGTTATCCCCTTCAAGCTTGTTTTTAAAAATAATTGGGGTACTCGCTAACAATGGTGGGGGAAATTTGGAAGTTGTCATTGGTTACCTGTGGCAGCTAGTCACTCTTGAACATTGGCACTTTTGCTTCTTATCGGGTTTGGATATCCATACATCGTCTTTTGGCCTTCTAGGGTTTGGGTTTCCATTTAGCCTCATTCCATTTGATCTGTGTTGTCTCCATCAAGCCTCTGATCCCTTGGTACCTGAATGCTGCCACCCTCTAGAGTCGTGTCGTCGACATGTTCAAGAGTATAATCATTCTGCAGTTCACATTCTTACCTCGTCCTCTGATACTCTGTTTCACCATCTACCACTTGTTCCTTATCTCGTGTCATTGATGGGGGAAACATTATGGCCCTCTTGTGACGGATCATCTCTTTTTGACATCAACTCATTATCCAAGAGACTGATCTAGAGATCCCCCTCGGTACCTTATAGCTTGCACGCCTCAATGGAAAGTTCTTTGCACCTGACGGTCGACTTTCATCATTGGTCATCGATTGGGTGATTCCATGAGTGTTCAACTTTAGCTCATTCTTCACACTTCATGGATTGTACTTGATAGTACCTTGAGAACCATTGGTATTATTGGTGGTTTCTCTCACACTTGTTAATGGTTTTCCTCATTGATTGGTAATTAAGCGACTTTCTATCATGCTCGACTTTAGCACATCTGTTCACATGCTAGAATTTGTACTATGATCGGTTGGGTTCAAGACCATGAACTTAGATTACACATGTTCGGTCTGCGTGGATTGGTTCATGATTTCATGACTCATTGATGGATGGTTGCAACCATACTTGACTCTTCATGGATGGCTACGACCATACCTTTATCATTATCATGGTCTTACTAGTTGGATGGTTGCGTCCATACCACAGACCTAGTTTGTATGTCTTTTGGATGGCTGTGCCCATGCCTAGACTACATGTATTTCACTAATAGAGATATTAGTTGTACTTGTGCCTATAGGTTCTTCTAGATGGTGTTCTGGCTTAGTCAGTTTCGTAAAGCATTTCACCCCTCCCATTCTCTTGGGCTTCATACTTTAGGTGGCATCTGTTACATAGTAATTTGTTATTGCCTTCACCCTAGTCCTTCTACTGTGTCATGTGTCCCAGTGAAACATGCTCATACTAAGCAAATGCTCTCTTATGTTGCCGAGTGACCCACTTTTCCTAAGTTTTCTGCATCATCGTGATAATGGACTTAATATACGCGATGAACAACAGTTGTAAATAGTCCAGTTGTGCTTCCAGCGTGGAAGTACATCTGTTTCCCTCGATAGTCTGATTTCATGCTTCAGCGCGAGGCTACTTGGTATCTTTAGCGATGGTTTGACTGGCTACATTTCCTACTAGCGATGTCAGTGCTAATGCTTAGTTATAAACTTGCGATGATCCATATTGGGTGAATTCATTCCAACAATCGGCCTTCTGGATGTCTCCAGACCTAGTTGTTGGCATAGTTTGTGTCACCCTTCCTCCTTTGGTATGGCAGTTTCAGCATTTGTGCTACCTTCCTTGAGGATAAGCTCTCTCTTCCACCTTTCATAGAGACTCCTTCTCCTATTTAAACACTCACCATTGCTATGATCAACTAGTTGGTAAATTCTTGGATTGAGCAGTGCTGTTAGTGCTTTTGAGTTTGATAGATAGCTGGTGTGGGTGTGACAAGTGTGGGATTGTTGATAGCTTGTGGAAGGTTGTGAAGTGCCCTTAACTTTGTGCTAAAACTTATGAGTGAGAGAGAAACTTTGTATGTTGGGAGATCCATCTTCAAAGAGTGAATGCTTGAGAAATACACTGGTTGGACCCTTTGAGAAGGCTTGCAATGTCAAGACTTTGGTTGTAAGCTTGCTCTTATTTCATTATTAATACAATCAATGATGTTTTCCTATGTCTTTTATGTAATTTACTTGATAGCTTATGTCTTCTTGAGTTTGTGAGTAAATAGATCATTGTTGTTTCCCAGTTATGTGCTTTGTTGTATTTCCTTTGCATTGTTTTAGGTTGATCACTCATTGAGGAGAAGGAAGTGAAGCTGTAGCAGTGCAACAGAACTTCATCGACCACTGGTCGAGGTAGGCCTCCAACTATGACTGTTTAAGGAAATCTATTGTTGATCTGTCCTTGTTGTGACTAGACCCACTCTAGGGCTAGAGGGGTTGCCTCTTTCTGCAAAGGGAACACTTTCCTGCATCACAGAGGGAACCTCATAAAAGTGACAATACTGGTAGGAGGGTTGCCCCCATGTAAACTGACCACTCCAAGAAAATTGTTGGAAGTTGGCATCCCTCCAAACAACAAACTATACTAGGCTTGTGACATATTTGAAGCAAGATTTTCCACAGGATGGCTAGGAGAAAAAATGAACCACCCCCACACATTTCCATAAGTAACAGCACCTAAATGAGGCACAAGAATCATAGGTTGAGAAAATCTACGAGAAAATACTCCTGACACCATTGGCTGACTAGGATTAATGACCATGGTCATTGTAGATAACATATTCGGCTTGGAGATGTGAGGGAAATTTATGGGAGTTATAGATGAGACTGGTAGAATGCCCCAAGAAGATGTGAGAGGTGTAGGTAGAGGAGTAGGTGCATCCACACTGCATGGTGGCAATTATGACATGACAACAAATACTTCCGATGCATAAGGTAAAAATGAATAAAATCATGCCATATGATAGAATACTAACAGGGGAACATAAGTATAGGTAGGTGTGGAATTGTCAGGTTTAACTGTAGAAACTCAAGTCCCAGACTCAAATAGCTACCAAAAGGATTGGGTATAAACTCCACAACTATGGGTTGATTAGGTTCTTGAGCACTGACATGAACTCTCCATGTAGGAGTAGAAATCCCACCTCATTCAGGAGGAAAACCATGAATATGATGTGATTTATGGCCATTATATTTAGTCAGGGTGAAAAAATATAAATTAACACAATTATGTTAGTGCAAACACCCTAAGGCCAAGAATATTGATGCAAACCAAATAACATGCAGTAGAAAAGTCTTAGAAGGTAAACACACACACGAACCAATCCTAGTCTATGTTTTAGATGTCCTTCCAAGAGACTTCTTACTTGTGATGTCCCAATTATGCACGTAGAGCTATCTAGAGGAAGGTAAGGAAGAGGTATGGTTGTGTCACACAACCACCACCTATAGGGTAGTTCTCCTAGGAGTGGAAACTATGGTACCTCTATCCCACGAGGGTGCATAAATTTTGAGCTTCTTGGTGATCAACCACAACATGAAATTCCCTACCATAAGGTGGGTGGTTTCAAGGAGAAGCTCCCACACTATGACCTAGCCCAACCCCCTTTGAACTAGGATTTTGATGCGCTCCATATTTTCCGTGGGATGATGAAGGATTTTAACTCCTTAACTCAGGCTACTAAGTATGTTTTATAGTCTTGGAGCATTTAAATCACACTCATATTTCCAAGACTCTAGCCTAAGCAAATGTTGGTGTTCTACCAATAAAAATAAAAGATGGGTCTAGTTGTTTTTATTATTCCGTTAATTTTAAGTGGCTATTTTTCACATAGTTGGGATGCAACATGAGCCATAGATGGTGTGAATGATTCTTGTTAGTAACCTTGATGCAGACATATGCAAATCATTCTTTTCACTTCGATGAATGCTAACTATAAGAGAGTAAATTTTTTTCTAGAGCACACCAATGCCTATTATAATGCACCTCTCGCTAAGTTCTTAAATGCAAATCCCCAAATTTATAAAATAATTAATCCAAAAAAAACCATAAAGGGAAAAGCAATAGAAAAGTAGCCAAAGAAAAGTCCCCAAGCTAGAACAAAAAGCACTTCATAAGTGTCAAATCTAGGAAAAAAATCCAAAGAAACAAATACAATCAGGCAATCAATGAGAAAGTTAAAAGTGAGAAATGAAGGCAATGTTGACAAGCTAGGGCTATAGCACAATGACTCAATAGAAGCCAATGTTCTACAAAGGTAAAAACTAGACCCTAGAGACAGGAAGGCCTTAACAAGATTAAATGGGAGTGATAACAAACAATTAAGACACACCCAAATAAGATTTTGTACATGAAAAATGCACAACAAAACACAACACCACCAATTATGATACAAACAAGCAAAGACAAGAGAAATCAGTCAAACAAAAGTGATAAAAGCCAAAGAAAGGAAACAAATATGTAAAAACAAAATGCAACACAGATTCAAATAATCACTCAAGCAGCCAAACATATTTAGAAAGATGAGATTTCAAGATGAGGACTTAACCTCAACCAAAGCATAAAAATTCCTCAAATAAAATCTTGAAGGACAAAAGCGATGGAAAACCTCAAACAAACCAAGCAATTAGGCTTCAGATTAGAGATGAATCAGTAGATATGAGAAATGAAAAATATAGATACAATAGATCTCCAATAGATCAGAAAGAGAATAAATGATGGAAATCCAAGACACAACAAAGGACTCTCTCAAAAAAGAAAAATCCAATATAAGGAAATCTATTGGGAGAAACATATATGGAACAAATCTAGACTACACACAGAAAGCTAGAAACAAGTTCAGATCATGAGCAAAAGATCTTAGAGAGTAAATATTAAGTTTTTGAGGCTACATGGACAACCACATAGATGAGTCATGCTCAGTGCAATTACAACCGCATGCTTGAAACAAGAAGGTAGTGGTTGAACCCTTATAGTCACGTTTATAAAGCATTGTGCAGGTGGTTGACGAAGAAACCAAATTTTTCCAAAAAACTCATACACAAGTGGAAATATCAAATCAATATTCAGAAAAATAATCCCTAAAAATAGCCATAAATAATCAGAAAAATTTGGTAGAGCAGTGGAAACTAGGATAGGAGAAAATCAAAGAAATCCCAAATGAGAGAGCAAAAAGGAAAATAATATCTCATTGAAAGCACCAATTATGTTGTTGTAAATACTGTGTACAAGGAGTTATTTCCATGTGTCCTCATGCTAATTGAGATCATCAGACAACAAAAAGAACATCTAACGCAATCCAATAAGAGTTCCTAAACCATATAGCCATACATGCAACTTCTATGCAATTTCTAATGATACAAAATATGAGCGAGTACCTTGCCTCTTCACAGGTCGGTGAAGGGTTTTAGGTCTACTAAAAAATCCCCGCACTCCAATCAAGCAATCCATTCCATCTTCTTTCGATCCAAATCCTACACAAAAACAAATAAATGAAGATGAAAAGTGATCTTCCATAGAAGATCGTCAACTAAAAACATATAGAAATTACAAAAAAACTCACAGCAGATCTTGATATAAGGGGAAGGAACATAAATTTCAGCAGCCGTATAAATGAGATTACATCAATATACCTCAATCTATGGTTCTCCTCTCCTCATCCTGGTAGAGTCTCCCCACCATAATGAAGAATGAATCAAAACAGCATGAAGCCTTCAAATATGAATCACATTGGTAGCATAGACTCTCTAAATCTCACTCTCCAAAAATCTGGCTATCCAAAACTAGCATCACCCTCTAAGATGGCTCAGTATAAATAGGAAGAGGAGGAATCCTAGGGGGATGAATGTAGATACTTAGGAAAAAGAAAAATTAGAGAAGCTTCTCAATAATAAGTCCCAACCAACTCGAATAGATAGGATAGGATGATGAGTTGAAATGATCTCCTAGTAACCATAAGTCTATAGAACAAGTCTCCCAACCACACACACAAAATAGTGAAATCTTGACTGTAACCACACAAAAAATGTGTCCTCTATGTGGTTGGAAGGTTCCAACTGCACACACATGTCAAGATCCATGTGGTTGTGGCATAATATTAGGAAAAAGAGTGGTAAAGGCCCATAAAATATCAACACCATAATGACTCAAAGGCACTAACCTTAGGGAGAAAAATGGGCCGATAACACTACTGGATCTCTCTATTTATACAAAATAAAGGAGATGAAACCTCCTTGAAAGGAGGATTTATTTCGCTCCAAAACACATATAAAATAGGGTCATATTCCTTGAGTGACTCTGAAACTACAAGGAGGAGTATTTAATTCTCCAAGCAAGTTGAGTTTCAACATTCTGTAGTAGGGGATAGGTCCCATGAATCTCTTTGATTATGATGGATATCCTACATCATAATCATATTAGGCACATGTAGAATTATAAATCTCTTTAACCTCCCTAAGAACCCATTTAAGCTAAGAAAATGTTATTAAGTGAAAAATTTAAGGTCTAATATAGTCTTTATGTTCCTAGGAAAGGTTAGATGGTGTTGGGCACTAAGTTGTTCCTAAAAGACATCTTAAACCTCTACAAATTAAATTGTCAACCTGCGATTTTGTCTTTTTATTGCAAGGTTGTCTTCATAGTTGGTGCAAGGATAGTGTTCATATTATCTTGTTTTGAGTGAGAATAATAAGAAGAAAAGACTCATAAATGAAAGGAACATAAAAAGCTTAACTGAAAGAATACTTTCTTTCTATATCTAAATCATAATCATGCTAATAACATAAATGAATCATGAGGTTTCTATTCGGGAATCATAGAGAAATCCAAGCCATTTCCGAAGGAGCGATAGCTATGATAAAAGAACTGAAATGTATTTATCAGAAAATGCTAAATCTTCGAATCACAATTCATACTTTCCATGGAAAACAATAACAAAAGATAATTCTATAAAGGAGATATCATTTAACGCTATTCTCTACAATTGCTTGTAAACAATAACAATAAATCTAGTAAGTAAAGATTTAATCTAAGAAATGACTAATCATTAAAAAGATAAAAGTAAGATGCAATAATAATACAAAGGAAGAAAATATTCATCCTAGGACTGGGCCCACAGCCACTGGAACCTAAACTTCTTGTAGTTAATTCAATGTACTAGATTAAAACTGAATGCTGAAATCTTCATTAAAAGGAAATAGTAAATTACAAAAGTTTGTAAAAACTTAGAACAATCTATATCTTCAGTCTCTCTTACAATTAACAATATTAATTAACATAATTACTGAAGTTTAATACTACTTTTTATATTACAAAATGATTCTAAATTCAAAATGATAAAACTATCTTGAGAATCAGAATATTCTCAGGATGCTTTTATTAAAGATGTAACATCTGCAACGTCTTCCTTAGAATATCAAATCGTGATCCTTACTTCAACCATCTCATGCATATACGATGTGGATCTTTAGTCAGCAGGTCAAAATAGACTGAACAATTTCCTTATGGCTCAGCCTTCCTCAACTATTCTAGGAACAACAATCAACATCAAATATTTCTTGTCCAAATATTGACCCAAATTGTGAGTTAATGACATATTCAAGATTCACATCGATTTACTAATGAGGTAAAATAGAAAAAAAGTTATTACTCCATTCTAGAACTCTATAGTATTCAAACTATCATAATATGTGCTCTAAAGATTTGAAAAAATAACTATAGACTAAGGAAATAAGGTGAAGAATTATACCAATTCCAAGGCCCAACACCACCCTAGGCTTACCTTTTTGCATGACCTCATGCAAAGAGTTGGTTGACATGAATTAAGTTTAGAGATTAAGTCGGGTAAGGATGCTCTCCATATTTTCTGAATCCATTCCTACTTTTAACTTTCTAGAATGCTACAAACTTACCTACTTCCATGAGTTCATACTTAGTTTTATAGTCATCCGGAGGGTACCAAATT
>Ga0181464_1000776_pt2 | contig 14639 bp, 16 predicted proteins | sample InSIn2gowninarea_FD_119074 | JGI IMG/M metagenome (GOLD analysis project Ga0181464, IMG submission 119074) | Clean room microbial communities from NASA Spacecraft Assembly Facility at Jet Propulsion Laboratory, Pasadena, California, USA -... ...
CATTTATTCACACTTAATACAATTTCCTTGAGTACCTTAAGGTCCATTGCCATTATTGGTGATTTCATTCACATCTGTTAAATATTTTTATCATTGACCAGTTATCAAATAATTTCTACCATATTCGACCTCAACACATCTATTCACATGGTTAGATTCTTACTATTTCATGATAGAGATGAAGACCCTGGACTCTGTCTCCTATGTCCAAGTTGCAATGGAGCTTTTTGAGGATTTATGATTGGTGCATAGATCCACAATGTATGTCTAATTGCTATGTTCATATTGAGTCACACGGGCATGGATCCATGATGTATGTTTAGTGGCCATGAACTTCCTCATTTTACGTGGATATTTGCATGTCCTCAGATATACTTTGAGTCACTTTTATTATGAGGATGGGAATTCCTACCTCAAAGATGATCATATGATTTTATTGTAATTACTTGATTGTTGTTGGTAGGTTTATGACTAGTCTATTCCTTGTTTCAATGCCTTTGCATGATAAATTACTTCAGTCGTCACTCCTTTACTGACTTCATACTTTAGGGGGAATTTTGTTACACATTATTTTGTTGAATTTATGGAAATTGATGTCATACCCCTATATCCTTTGACACCCGAAGCATATTTTATTTAATCCTTGAAGAAGATGGAAGAAAAGCCTTTTCTTGGAAGATAAGAATCTTGTTCAAACTCAAAAGGATGTCACATGTTAAGCACTAACAGCCTGCGACATATTTCATAGTTGTAGGTTGCATAACTATTAAGGTGCAACAATGTCAAAATTTTCTAGGTCACTTAGTGTGACACTGTTTTAACGAAGGTAAAAATAAAAAGTATGAGAAGCTTTTAGAAAAAGAAGCCTCATGGATGAAATCTCTTCTAAGAGGTTTAGATCTAGCTCACATCCCTAACTTGTTGGATATCAACCTCCATCCCTTATCCTCCTCCTACCCTTTCCAAAGCTTATAAGTACAACCATATGCAATTGAGATGGTTGGTTAGAAAATCTTAGAAAAGCTATTGACTTTGGTGAAACTCTACTAAAATATCAAACCTTCGATCTCAAGGCTTTTGAAGGCAATGCATTGGAACATAGAACAATTGGAAAGGGACCTACAATATCAAGGCAATTTCAGGTTGTAACCTTTTCTTCATTATAATATAATTACATGCTTCTTCCCCACAAATAATTGTCTATCTATTTATTGATATTTGGTATATACTTCCTTGATCATATATATAGGTTTTGATCAAATCATTTTTGGATTATATGTGCTTTGATGGTTTGTTTATTTGTGTTGTTTGCAAGTCTTTGCTTCGAGCATTGCGGATGGGACTAGAAGATGGACTTCAAAGAATCAACGAGGAAAACCTTTGTAAAAAGGTATGAGATCATCCCACTCTCATTTCCATTGATAGTTTGATTGCAATTAAACGTAGGGAAAGTTTCTTGTTCCTGTTTGTTTTGTTTTACATTTGATTACTAGATGTAGGGAGATAACTCTTGTCCACAAGAGGGATTTTTCTGTTAACAAACCTTTCAAAACTATGTTTTACCAGCATGAAACATTTATAATTCGATGCTTGCTTCAACCCATAATAAGAAGTCCCAACTAGACCTAAAACCGTTTGGAGTAAGATTCCCAACTTTGGATGGGAATGTAATGCCTTGACTGCGGTAGTGCACAGAGGTACTTAAGATAACTTTGGGTGAGAGGAAGTGTGTGACCTTGTGGAGAGTCAAGTGCAATGCATGAAGGTTTTGATACACAGAGGGGTAAAGGAAGTGTGCCCATTAGAATCCTGTAATAGTACGCAACTTGAAAGGAGCACACGAGAAAAATGACATCACAAGATAAAATGTGGAATAGTCCACAAATTAAAGTGATGGGTTAATCCAACAACACGCATCCAACAAGATTCATACAATTGCATACAAAGTAGTTCATAAGAAAATGTGTAAGTTAAACAACATGCATTGCTAAAGAAACTAGAATAGTCCAACTGCAATAACAACATATGCATGAAAGTGTTGGGTTGTGTTATATTCTTTGGACCCTATATTAGGTTGGGCGAACCTACCTATGGTTTTTGGTCCATGGTTTTGGACTCGATGGTTTTCGGTCCATGGTATTGGATGCTTCGGCATGTATAAATATGTATTGTAACATTGAAAGGAATATAATGAAAAATCAAGCTATAGTCCCGGTTTTGGGATCCAGTGGGAAAATCTCTGTGTATATGTGTTTTATGTGTTATGCTATCACATTGTTTATTTTTCTGTGTTTTAGAATTCGTATGTAGGTAATTTCTGTATGGGGTTAAAACCTACATTTGGTATCGGAGCTGTTTTTGGCTTCAAGGGGACGCCTTCATTCCTGAGGGGTTTTGCTCAGGCCTGTGGTAGACCCTGTTTAGTGGGAGATCTGCGGGATTGATTCTGGTGGTAAAAGAAGATGGCGAGCAGTGGAAAGGTAGAGATAGAGAAATTTAATTGTCAGAGTTTTGAGTTGTGGAAACTCAATATGGAGGATCTGTTGGTGGATAAAGATCAGTGGATCGTGGTAGATTTAGGTACTAAACCAACGAGAGTGTCCGATGAAGAATAGAAGAAGTTAGATCAAAAGACAAAGAGCACAATACGATTGTGTGTCTCAGATTCAGTATTGCTGAATGTATTAGGGGAAGTTACGGCGAAGGCTTTGTGGGACAAGTTAGGGACTTTGTACCAATCTAAGTCTATGGTGAATAAATTGTTCCTACATAAAAAGTTGTATAACCTGAGGATGAAAGATGGAGACTCGGTGACAGAGAATCTGAACGCATTTAAAACTGTGTTGACTTAGTTAGCATCTGTTGATATTAAAATTTTGATTGAAGATAACTGCATCAGTTTATTGTGTTCTCTACCAGATTTGAGTCTGGTTATTGCAATAGGTAGCAATGCAATTGCCTTGCAGTTTGATGAAATAGTCTCATCCTTGTTGACGGAGGAGATGAGACGAAAAAATATGGAGAGCCAGAATGGTGATGCCTTGTCTATACGAGGATGGTCCTAGAACAGAAACAAAAATAAGTCATCGAGTGGGAGATCTAAATCTCCAGGAAAACTTGTAAAGGTGGTGTATTGGAAATGTGGAAAGGAAGGGCACTACAAAAGGGACTGTAAATCTAAAGCTCCTGATAAAGGAAAGGGATCTGATGATTCTCCTTCTGTAGAGGTGAAAACCACCTCAGATGAAGGTAGGGATGTGTACTTGGCTTCTTCAAGTTACATGTAGACCATGAGGCATGGTTGATTGACTCAGGTGCATCCTTTCACTTCACTCTCCATAGAGAGTGGTTCTGCGAGTATGAGAAATATGATGGTGGTGATGTCTTCTTAGGGGATGGTAGGAAGGCTAGAATCATTGGTCGTGGAAAAGTAAAGTTGAATTTGCAAGGTGGAAGGGTTAGAACACTTTGGGTGTTCTCCATATTCCTGCATTGGCTAGAAATATGATTTCTGTAAGCAAGTTGGATGATGCAGGTGTAAAAACAATGTTCGAGAAGGATATCTGCAAGATGGTTCGGGGAGCACTGGTATTGATGCAGGGAGTTCGAATTGGAACTCTGTGCAAGCTGCAAGGTAGCACCATTGTTAATGGTTGCAACAGTTCTGTGGTTCCTAAAAGTGGAGCAGAAAATCTAGTGGTCTCTGGAGAGAAGACCATGTTGTGGCATTAAAGGCTTGGACATATTGGAGAGAAGGGCCTTCGAATACTTCATGGTAAAGGTATGGTAGAAGGTATGAGTAATAGCTCTCTGGATTTTGATTTCTATGAAAATTGTGTATATGGGAAGTAGAATTGGGTGAGTTTCCCCTCTGGTGTTAAGAGGGCGAAATAGATATTAAAGCTTATGCAAAGTGACGTGTTTGGACCTGTGAAGGTTCCATCACTAGGTAAGTTTGTGTACTATGTATCATTTATAGAAAACTTCTCAAGGAATACATGGATATATTTCCTTAAGAAGAAATCTAAAGTCTTTGATAGGTTTAAAGAATTCAAGGCTCTGGTGGAAAACCAGATAGAGAAGAAGATAAAGGTGTTGAGGACTGATAACAGTGGATAATTTTGCAGTTAGGAATTTGAAGAATTCTGTAAGAAGTGTGGTATAGCACAAAAAAAGACTACTCCATATACACCTCAGCAAAATGGAGTTGCAGAAAGAATGAACAAGATGTTGATGGAAGGGGAAAGAAGCATGCTCAGTGGTGCCGGGTTAGGACATGAATTCTGGGCAGAGGCGGTGGAGACAACATGTTATTTGTTCAACAGATCACCTTCATCAGGGTTGGAGGATAAAAATCCACAAGAGGTATGGACTAGTAAGAAACCCTCTCTTTCACATCTAAGGGTATTTGGATGTGATGCATATGTACATGTTCCAAAGGAGAAACGAACCAAGTTGGGTAGTAAATCTGAAAAGTGCATCTTTATTGGGTATAAGGATGGTTCAAAGGGTTATAAGCTTTGGAACCCAGTAACAAGGAAGGTTGTGTACAACTGAGATGTGGTGTTTAGAGAGGTGAAAGATGTTATTAAACATGAAGTCCAACCAAAGGAACCTGAGAAGATAAAGTTTGAGCTAAAGGAGGAAGAATCAAACTCTACAGCAGAGGAGGAATCAGAAGATGAAGAGCCACAAACTTCGAGTGTGATAAGATCAGTTTGAGAAAGAAGGCAGCCAGAAAGGTATAGTCCATCTGATTTCTGTGCAAATTTCACTTTATCTATTACTGATGATGATCCCAGAACTGTGAAGGAAGTAGTAGATTCAGAGGATGGAAAACTTTGGAAAGAGGCCATGGTTGATGACATGGCATCTTTGCACAAAAATGAGGCTTGGGATCTGGTGGAGTTGTCGGCTAGAAGGAAACCCATTGGTAGCAAATGGGTGTTCAAGAAGAAGACAAATGCAAAAGGAAAGGTGGAGAAATACAAAGCTTGGTTGGTAGCAAAAGGTTATTCCCAGGTGTCGGGAATTGATTTTGGTGATATTTTTTCTCCTGTTGCCACGGTAACTTCTATTAGATTACTTTTATCTGTTGCTGCTACTTTTGATTTTGAGGTAGAACAGATGGATGTGAAGACAACATTTCTTCACGGGGATCTGGAAGAGGAGATCTACATGAAGCAACTTGAAGGCTTTGCGGTGAAGGGTAAGAAATAATTGGTATGCAAGTTAAAGAAGTCTCTGTATGGGTTAAAACAATCACCAAGGATGTGGTATCAGAAATTTGATACATTTATACGGGGATTGGCTTCACCAGAAGCAAAGCAGATCACTGTGTGTATTTTAAATTAATTCGTGACCGTGTTATTTATCTGGTCTTATATGTGGATGATATGTCGCTGGTTAGAAATTACAAAGAAATTATCTAGGATTTGAAGACCCAGTTGTCCTCCAAATTCGACATGAAATATCTTGGTGCTGCAAACTATATTTTGGGCATAGAAATTAAAAGAGACCGGGCAAAGAGGAAGCTCCGGTTAAACCAAAGGAAGTATGTCCAGACAATACTACAGAGGTTTAATATGCGGTATAGTAAACCGGTGAAGGTTCCTATTCCTATAGGTGTAAAACTATCTGCTAAACAGTGTCCCAAGACACAAGAAGAGGAAGAGGATATGTCTTATGTTCCATATGCAAGTGTAGTCAGTAGCCCGATGTATGCAATGGTTAGTATTAGACCAGACATTGCACATGTAGTGGGAGTATTTAGCAGGTTTATGTCAAAACCAAGGAAGAAGCATTGGACAATAGTGAAGCAGGTTTTCAGGTATTTGTGTGGCACTAGTGATTATGGTTTGTGCTACCAAGGAAGACTAGGATTGGACAGAGTTTTGGATATCCATGGCTTTGTTAATGCAGACTGGGCTGGAGATTTGGATCAAAGAAGATCTACAAGTGGGTATATGTTTAACCTATTTGGAGGAGCAATTAGTTGGATGAGTAAGAAACAATCTGTAGTGGCACTATCAACTACAGAGGAAGAATACATGGCAGCCACTCATGCAAGCAAGGAAGCATTTTGGTTGCAGAGATTGTGTTCAAGTATGGGGTTAGTATAGGGAGCTATAAGGATAGACAGTGATAGCCAAAGTGCAATTTTCTTGGCAAAGAACCTGCTTACCATTCAAAGACAAAGCACATTGATGTTCAATATCACTTTGTGAGGGATATGATAGAAGACAAAAAGGTGTTGCTGGTAAAGTTGGACACTTTGAAGAATATTATAGATGCATTGACAAAATCTATGAGCTTTGAGAGGTTCTCCTGGTGTAGGGAAACAATGGGTGTTTCAGGGATTAAAAAATGACTAAGCTCTCTTGTGGCCCCCTGTGGAAAGAAAACAACAAGTGGGAGAATGTTGGGTTGTGTTATATTCTTTCCATGACTAACCTATGTAGTGAACCAGGGGGTTAGAGAGGGGGCGGAGCCCCCCCTTCATTGCTGATAAGCCCCAAAAATGGATAATTATATGGGCTCATTCAGCCTCCTAATTCGACTTAATCCACCATTCTCATTAGTTTATTTCATGTTTTTGATTATATTTATGCTAATAGAGTGGATTGGGTTAGTCATTATGCCAACAAGTCTAATGTGTGCTTTATGCAATCTTTTTGGTCAATTTGGAGACAAAATCAAAGGTTTAAATGAGCACTTGGCAGCCAAATTCATGGAGAGGATTTGTAGGAAGGTGTCCCCTTCATTTATGGGCTCTTACCTTGAATTCTACACCATCAGCTCGGAGTTCAAGGGTGACCAAATCAATTATCACAAGGGCAACCAAGCAAGGGCTAGTAAAGGTGCTGTTAACTACAAGTTTTGGCAACTGAGTTCCTAAAGTTTAGGAGGGCTGTTGGGATCCTCAATTTGTATAAATAAGAAGGCATGGGGCCTCATTTCAATTACTCAATTTGTAGGCAGAAGTTAGCTAGTTTGTCATTCGATTTTAGTCATTTTTTAGGCAGTAGATTAGCTCTGCATTTCAGCACATTTTCGAGCTTTTCCTTGTAGACAGTTTTTGGAATGTAACTATTCTTTTGATCAATAAAGATGAATCCAGCTTTGCACCAGCTCTAATCTCTCTTAGGAGGTTGTATCTCTTGGGGTTGGGCCCAAGCCAAGTGCCCAGTACTTCCTTTGTTTACTTTTATGTGTTTTTGCTGCATTCTTAGAAGAAAATCTGTGATTTAGATTTAAATCTTGTTCTATTATTTAGGTTGCTTTTGATGATTAAAAAGGCTTTTCATGTTCAGATTGATTTGATAGGTTAATAAGAGAGAATATATTCAGAAAAAAGGCTATCAAGCACCTCTGATCTCACCTCTCCCTTAGTGGGACCATGAGCTAGGATCAAGGTGTACTTGCTGCCACCAAAAACACTGTTTTTGCTTCATCATGCAATTATTAGTGTTAGATTCTCATTTGTAGAAGTTGATACCAGTTGTGATTACATGCTCAGGTTCATGATTGCTTAGTTTGCATAGCTACTTCACATGATTTCGTTGCAAATAAACCGTTGTTTATTTTCTTTGCTGTTATTGAGGACAGATTAGGTTAAAGTAGCTAGGTCCTTGATTTTCGGAGTCTTTGTTTGTTCAGTTTGAGAAATAACTTGTAGAGAACCTATATTACCTCTCTATCTACCTTTCCTCCATCAGATAATCTGCTCCAACCATTAATCCATGATCCTTGCCTTTCATTTGCCATACTTTTCCCACCTTGCCCTCATTTCTACATTCTTGTGCATCATCGCTTCCTCCATCCTCGAACAAATCCAATCGTTCCTTAGCCCCATTCACCAGGTATTAGACCCCTTAACATCATTATCCAACCTCCATTTCCACTTTCTCACCATTTTTCCTCCATCAACCCTCCAAAATCCCCTTTTCGGAACATCTTATAGAAATTACAGAACATCCTGTAGAACCCCTGCAGACTTCCTGTAGAAGCTCACGAAAGCAGTTTCTTGAGATCCGATCACTGTGAAACTCTTTGGATGGGTTCTAGGGACCCCTTAGGCCCTCTTCTAACCTTCCCAACCTCCTTCAAGCATTTCCTTTCGCCAATCCACCTTTGCACAATCAAAAACAGTTAAAGCACACGCATAATAATTCTGCCAACTTACTCAAAAATACAAAAAGATGTTTCTTTTTAGATTTCACCTCAGAAGTAGCTTAGTCACATGCATTTTACCTTTCTAAGAGCCAATGGCATTCCTTTCTGTAGCTTTCATCATTTTTCTTGCACCAGTAGGGTTAGTCGGTAAAACTAGGGTTTGCTAGGGTTTGCATTTCCTTTCCGCTTTCAGTTTCTTTCTGCAAGTAGATTAGCCTCCTTTGAGTTAGCTTTCATCCATCAGTTAAAAAGCTTCTTGTAAGAGCTCATAGAAGTTGGCTTAAGCTCCTAGCATACTTGTGCCTACAGCACCGTCGCTTCCAAGTTTGTTACGAACTACTGGGTTGATAAAATTAAAGAAGGGAGTTCCAGGAGTTGCAGCATTATTGCTGCAATACTGGGGCCCACCAGTTGCGCCGATTACACATTGGAGGGTTTGAGGGGGGCGGGCAGCCCCCCTCTACGGGAATTTTTTTTGGACCCTATATTAAGTTGGGCGAACCTACCTATGGTTTTCAAGAAGAGTTTCAGTGTAAATCACATGTAGAAAACCTTTGTCGACACATTTAGGTCCATGGTTTTGGACGTGATGATTTTCGGTCCATGGTATTGGATGCTTCCGCATGTATAAATATGTATTGTAACATTGAAAGGAATATAATGAAAAATCAAGCTAGTAGTCCCGGTTTTGGGATCCAATGGGAAAATCTCTGTGTATATGTGTTTTATGTGTTATGCTCTTGCATTGGTTATTTTTTTTGTGTTTTAGAATTCATATGCGGGCAATTTCTGTACGGGGTTAAAACCTACAAAAAGCATGTTAGATATGATATTATTAGTATAAGTGAAAGTTCCATCCATACATATACCATTCTGGCCCCAATAGTGGAACATTACAGTCAAGAAAAACTACTCCTCCAAAGAATTATACTTTCTCTATGCTGTGGAGAAGCCAATGCTCATCATAATACTCCCAAGCCTTTTCTAAGCCTAAGCCTATCCAAAATATTAGCTCCAAAAAGCCCGTTCTTTGAGTTATGAGGTTCTATTTATAACAAAGGGTGGGGTGACCCTTGACATTCACCCTTTACGACTCTTTGACTAACCTCATGACTTTTCAACTTCTTTACAAATAACTCATTACATAGCATGATGACCTTTCACATTCAACTAATGACACTTGGAATTTCACTTAAAACATATTTACAAATAATATTACATTTTCCACATGTACCCATATAAGACAAAATAGGATAGAGACATCGTAAGAAGACAAAACACTATGAATCCAAAGTCTGGGGGAAGACCAACTTGGAAACCTCCACTTGGTGCTTCTTGGTCATGTACTGATTCCAAGCCTGGTACTATGTGATGATGTCCCCAAACTGCTTGATGGTGTCTTTTTGATGATAGACTCTTACCTCCATAACTTCCAAGTATATGGTCTTGGAACATATATCCAACTTGTCCTAAAGCATGTGCAACATGGTGTTGACCATGAAAGGACCACCAATGTAATTCTACATGTTATGTGTGCTCAAATCCAATTCATCCCTGGTGGCCTCTCACCTTAGCTGCTCCATGTAACCATCGATCTCTAGCCAGACTTGGTTCTTGGTTCTAGAATTGGTGAGCGAACCGATTGACGGGATCTTGTGCGACATCCAAACTCTTGAACAATCATGCATATGAGGCATGTATGTTGCTGACGAATGGGGCAAGTTTCTCATAGTTCTGGATCAACATCCAGACCTTTGCTTTCTCCAGCTCTACTTGTGGCTTCATCTTCTTTGGCAATTGAAGCGGGGCCCCTTTGTACTGCATTGTCCACTCTTGCACATGGGCGATGGCAGCATGTATGTTCCTAAGAGTTTGAACGAATTCTTTTCTTTGCTACTATAAGCCATGCACACAGACAACTGCTTTATGCACAGTGACAAATCCGTCATAGAGCTTCCACATGGTAGTATGAAGTGTTGATACTTTAGCAAGTGTCACTTTCCTCATCTCTGCCATTGTGGAAACTTCACTACTGCTGAAGTTGTTTTGCCTCTTGCCTGACAACCTACGGATTCTTTTCCATTTATTCATTCTTAGCCAACAAGAACTTAACATTTGAGCTCGTTGCTTCTACATAGGCCAAGGTGGAATCGACAAGGGAAACTTGATGCTTCCTGATATCTGACACTATCACCCTATCCTTCATGAATGTAGGTGACGCGTGATCATCCGAAAAGTGATTCCTCTATGCTTGTACAATCTTCTTCTGCAACTCGTCAAATGATATATTTTACACATCCATCACCGAATCATAATCAAGTGGAGTAGCCTCTCCTTGCTCACTCAGGACTGGTTTTGAAACTGGAGGTGGTGGAGACTGAGAGATGACCTATGACATTCTTGAAATAAGTTTAGTGTCTTCATTTTGTTAGTTTCTCAATCTGCTGAGCAAGCTCCCAATCCCGCATTTGTTCACCCTCTTGTTCAACTACTGGCCATTCTGACTCCTCAACCTGTATGGGTACCATTTTCTACGTCATTGCACCTTGCCTTTCTTCTTCCTCATGTTTTTGCTTCTCTTCTCTTTCTCTCCTCCTAAACTCCTGCTCTTCCTTCAACTTCTTCTTCGTCTCCAACAACTTTAGTTCTGCTTCCTCCAACCTTTTCTTTTCTCTCTTCCTTCGATCTACTCTCTTTATCCATTTCTCCCTCTTTGCCTCTGTTGCCAAAGATACTTTCTTTGCGATAGGATATGCTTTCATCTTGTAGCTTTGCTCTGCCTTTGGTTTCTTGGCAATATTCCTCTTACCCTTATCCTGTGCTGGATTGCTACTTATTGTTGTTGTTGTTGTTACTTCATGCGCTGCTGTTTCCTGCAGAGAAATCTTCCAAGCTATGGCTATACTGACTAGCTCATGGAGCTTGGATTTTTTGTAATAGTACCTCTAAGGGTCCTCCTCGTTCCAGTGAAATGTCCTGTGGATCCATGGATAATAAACCTTCGCACAATGGTCCTTGAAAATACCACAGGGATCATACATATTAAAGTATTTGGTGTCGAACTCGAACTTCAATATCTCCTTAGCTTCAGCATCTGCATCTTTCAAGATCTTAATCTCATATAATCCGATCCGCAAAGGAAGAGTGAGCCATGACACTTTCTTTTTCCTATGCAGTCCTACTGATAACCCTGTGGAAAGGTGATATGAGACCTCTTGCATGACTAGATTTTCCATGGCATACCTTGGTAAAACATGCATAGGCTTCTCTCCAACAAACACTCTGATGAAGGTGCCATCGAGTGAGGCATTCCGATTTGTAATGTTAAGTATCACCTCCATTGCTTCTTGGGACATGAAAGGTGGATACTGCTCAAATATAAGCTTATACAACGATATGATGAAATGGCCAGTTAGCCTTTCCATTACTCCTTAATAGCTATAGTCGTAAAGCAACTTGCAATAAATGTTGATAGCATTCACTTTCAGTGTCCATGTCTAGCTTATACCAAGAAATTTCTGTTGGGAACAAATTGCATCCAATAAGTATGCAAACATGTAGAATTTCACTTACTCATCCTTGGGCAGATTCTGAATGTTAGTCAAATGGATTTTCAACTAATGAGCCAACAAGTCTGACCAGTTGAATGGCCTTCCATCACTCACCAACTTGTCTAATACAACTACCCAACCTTCAGGAAAGGTCTTTGTGCTCTCTTGAACGTATATTCGACATGAAAAGATGATCAATAACTAGTAGGCCTTCCTGAGAGACTTTGTCTTGTAAACATGATTGGGTGTTTGTCTGAAATTTGACACCTCTTTCACCCATCACTTGACTATATCTCTCGTGTTCACCTGGCTATGGGTGGCATAGAAAAGTGGGTCCATGCGCTTCACCGACTGAGGTGAATGATATATCTGATGAAAGTTCTCCTCCCTGAAGGTGGCAAGCTCTATCCTACTGGCATTGCTCAATGTCATAGTCTCTGGATCTGTGTGTGAGACAATCCAACTGATAATGTATGCACATGGGAAGGTGGGGTACTCGCATGTAACCTTGTATAAGCTTGACTACTGGATACTGATATATACCTGCCAGTCTTCTAAGTCTTCCTTGAAGTCCTCTGTAAAAGTATCCTTGATTTGTTTCCATGTCAACTTTGTTCCCTTCTTAGTGAACAACTAAGTGTCTACATAAACTAGTAGACTAAATGACACCTGCTCAACTGATTCCCCAGTACTTCTCTTGATGGTTTCCTTTGATGCAATTGTCTTGGAGGCCATGTTAACTATAACTACTAGAGAGATGCTCAACAACTATTGTACTTGGAGACAAAGATGACACTTATGGCAGACCAATGTTATCTTAAGACCAAAGCAACTTCAGGACAAGACCAAGAAAAAAAACCAGGCTCATGATGGAACATACTATGCAATTCTGGTTCACAAAGGTCACTGGCTTCCTGTTTTAACTAGGCATTGTACAGTCTTAGAAGTTAGTGGGGGAGGCTTGCTAACTGGAATTGTGCAATGGATAGTTTAGTTTGGGCACATGCTAGGATAGACTGCACATTGCACAATCTCAGTGGCCAATACTGGGAGGCTAGCTCCTGGAATTGCGCATCGCACAACTGAAGCCAGGCCAAGGCAAATTCAATAAGTTAGGGCAGAGGCCTTGAGTTCCCAGAATGCATAGTGCATGCAAGGGAAAGTGAGATCCGGGCAAGGGGAGCCCGAATCTGCCCAAGAGGAGTGTGAAATCGAGCATATATGAAGGATGGTGTGATGTTGAGTGCATATATAACTAAGTGATGATGCGTGCAATTGAAACAAGTGCAGGAATTAATCAAACTAAAGGAAAACGAAGCATGTGAAGAGAGTTGCCGCAACGCCGACCGTTAGTGCAAAAACGGGGTAATGCATACGAAACTTAAGAAAGGCAATGGAGAACTTGAAACAACACTTCTACAAGCTAAAACAAGTTAAAACACTAGCATTCGTTCAACAAAACAAGTGAAACAACACTATCACAAGCTAAACAATCAAAAGTGACAGAAAAAGTAGCAAAAGACTAGAAAGTAAAAAACTTACCCAAAAAAGTGACGACGATCACACTGAAGGTTCCTTAATCTCCTCGGGAATGCCATATCTCCAAGATTGAATGTGAAAATGAACTACGGTAGTGTCAATTAAATATATTTGGTCAATATAGGGTTTATGACACAAAGGCAAAAAATCAAGGAAAAAGCGACACTTGGCGATAGTTTCCAAAATAACTCACGTGCATCATTCCTACTTCTAAAAATAGGTCCCTATATTTTAGGGATGATTTTTTTTCTTTTTAATTTTTTAGGAAAAGCTACCATGCATTTCCCGGAGAGATTGCGCAGTTCTGGGAAGGACTAGGCAACTCACTGGATCATGCACTGAGCAACTTCTGAGCAAGAGGATTCTGCGCAATTTCTGGGCTGAGTGGCTCTTGGCTGTCTCTCTTTCTCTACGCAATTTCCCAGCTAAATGATAGTTGTCAACTGGCACTGTGCAATTCTTGAGCTTAAGGCTCACTATCATCTTAGACAATGCAATTACCAAGAGCAAGGCTAGTTGCCCTCAAGGATTCACAGTTCTCTAAGGCAAGCCCATAATTGGATGGAAACCAAGTCAAGAGATGGGCTTATGGGTTAGATAATAGATTAAGTAAGAAAACACAATCCATGTTGCAAAGGATGATGCTCAATCAAAGCACAAGTACCTGGATTAGTGCAAGATGAGCTGTTGTGATTAGAAGGGAGGCTCCAAAATGAAGCATAAGAAAAATTTTGGAGGATGGTTGTAGTTGTTGCAACAACACCACATCATATGCCCGTATTATGAGTCCATGTCCTTTATATCAGTGTATCATAGTATACTCGAAATATATTAACATTGAAACCGCTTGCAAAACATGATTTTTTTGACCATTTAGATGGGAAACTTTTATGTTAGAAAATGGAAAATTTTACATCAACTGGGTTTGTTAGTAGACATATATTAGTATATTAGGATATATATAAATGCTAATACAATCAAAATATTTGACATGGTAGGCTTCCGGTTGATGAAACACCAAAATCCTCCTCATCCACTATTATTGGCACTAGAGGGTAGACCGTAATTTTTTTCCTTATTTTATATTGGAATATTGGGAAACAACCAGAATATGTTAACATTGAAAATCATTGTAAACCTTAGAAGTTTGAGTCCATAAGATGGAAATTATGTATATCTAATGTCATAAATATTTCTTTTAGTTGACGGAGCCTAGGCACTGAGATATTGACAGATTTGAAAGTATCTACTTTATTTATTTTCCAAACTATCGATATGATGAGGACTTTAGAACCTTATGTACCAAGTGTTATAACCACACACCTTTCTGACAAAGTGTTTGAAACATGTGCTTTATTGTATAGTGGGATGTCG
>Ga0181464_1000826_pt1 | contig 14617 bp, 12 predicted proteins | sample InSIn2gowninarea_FD_119074 | JGI IMG/M metagenome (GOLD analysis project Ga0181464, IMG submission 119074) | Clean room microbial communities from NASA Spacecraft Assembly Facility at Jet Propulsion Laboratory, Pasadena, California, USA -... ...
GAATAAACATGAAATATAAACATTAACATAACAATCTTACAAAAATATAAACATTCACAGAACAATCTTACAAATATTCATAATCCATGCATGAAGAACATGTTGGCCATTAGGCTTCATATATTAAGTAAAAGTTCCCGAACACATGTATACAATGGATAGCACTAGCTCCAATAATAGAGCATTGGAGCCACTTCTTTCTCCCCAAAAGAACTAGTTCGTCTCTCTAATGCCTTCCAGGAGGAGCCAAGGTGGAAAATTCTTTGCTCATACAGTGAGGGTGTATATATAGCCAATATGTGATGCCTCACCTTTCTTGTGACTCTTTGACTACCGCATGCCTATTTGACTTCTTGTGACTTTTCGACTTTACATGCCTCTTCATATTTTGATTGTGTCCTTTGGACTTCCACTTTACAATACATTTTGAATAAATAATTACATAATCCACAATAATGATGTGGCATATGATGACTCATCATAAAACATGACATAACATTGATGACATGGATTGCATGATGATGTGGTGGTGGCAAGCTATCATTCTTGCTGCTTCTTCCTTTCCATCTTCAACAATAGATGTGCAATGATTCATCTTCATGAGAGATATGCTTTATTCTTCATATCCACCCTCCAAAGGGTTGTGAATCATATGGAGTCTTCATGCATTTCTGATATTTGATCTTCTGTTGTAATCTATTGTTCCTTCATCTTCTTGCTTGATGATCATATTATTTTTTCAGCACCATATTTGTCTTCTATCATGTCCTCCTTTTCCATCTCTTTCTTCATCATCTTGCCATAACATGATATATTTCTTGCATCTACAATCTACTCATGAAAAGAAAACATTAATCTGATAAATCCCTAGTCTAAAATCTTCTGTGATGATCCACTGGCTAAGACATAAACTAGTGGCAAGTTGAGGGAGAGTCTCAGTGAGTGTGAAATTAAGCAACTCAGGAAGTCAGGGGTCAAGCTTAAGCCTTTATATTGCGTAATACACATTTCATGCTTGGACTGAGAAAAAATATTGCGCAATTTTAGGAGTAAGTGAGCTAGGCTGAGGGTTTTTGCATTGTTTCGGCTAACTTTGTAGTTCGTGATGGTAGAGAAGGCTAGGTAACTATGCAGTTGTGTAGCTTAGGAGTTCAAGGGCTGGACTTGAGGTTTGAGACTATGTAATGTGCAATTTAGGCATGACTGGAGGGCATGATTGCATGGATTTTGAGGACAACGCACATGCTTGAACATTGAAATTGAAAATGCATAGTACTTGAATGATAGGAGGAAAAGTTATTACACAGTTGTGTATTTTACGAGTGCAAGACTGAGGCTTGAGGATTGAGACTGTAAAATTTTCAATGTTGGCTTAGCTGGAGAGAAAGATTGCATAGTTTTAGGACTTAGGGGCTAGGCTTGAGCACTGAGTTTGTAAAATGTGCAATTGTGGGAGGAAGAGACTGTGCATTATGCAATGCCAAGAGACAATGTTACTTCTTGAGGACCAAGATTGCATAATTTCCAATTCAGGAGGGTTGGATGAGGCTAAGTGGCCTGGTCAGGATTTTTTCCAATTTTCACCAAGTGTTGGATCACTGGGAGGAAGGTGAATAAAAGAAATACTTGAACATGATCACACATTTATTTCACTTGAAGAAACAACATGGAACACTTGAAACACATTAAAAACATAATTTCCTCAATTAAACAACATTGTGACAACCCATTTCATGTGCAGCCCAAAAGACACAATTTGCAACAACAATGACGACACTTGTGTGACAATTTGTAAAAATTTGGAAATGAGTGTGGAACATGTCTACATGATAATAAAAAATCATTATCACAAGACCCACACCAAAAGACGACACTTTCAATATAAAAATGAAACTACTAACGACACTTGAGATATGTGAACAATGGTGAAAACAAAACATGCTAGCATGAACATAACATGGAAATGAAAGTAATTAAACAAAAAGAAAGTGAAAGTGACAATTGAAAACATGAAAACAACACTTAGGAAAACAAAGATGCCCGAAGTGACAATTTGCAAAACTCACTGAAATAGTAGTACAAACGCAGCTAGAAGTGAGAAACTACCGATGTTAGTGTGCGCTAACTGTCAACATGGAGTGGACATCGCACAGGTCACAGTCTTGATGGATCATGATATCTTTTTTAAAGCTTGTGTAGAAGAATGCACTCATGCAATTGTTACGGACTGAGCATGTGTGAGCAAGTGACATCAACACTTCCAATCCAAAAGGAGCTCAAGACTTAATAGAGTTAAAAGTGGCTTCGACACTTCCAATCCAAAATGGAGCTTAATACTTAATAGAGTTAGAAGTGGCTTCAACACTTCCAAACCTAAATGGATCTCAAGACTTAATAGAGTTAGAAGTAGCTACAGAACAACCAACTGCAAGATCCATAGTAGGCTGAAAAAGTCAAGTGTAGGCAAACTTTTGGAGGGTATTTTTCACAGCAACAAAAAATTATTCATTTGGAATCCCCATGCACTTCTAAACTCTGGTTTTCCTACTAATATTTCACTAAAATGATTGTAATCATTATCTTAGTTTACTTTGTTTTAAGTATCTAGCAATCCTACCCCATAATCTCCATTAATGTAATCACTTTTTAATCCTTTGCAATATATCCAACATTAATCACCATCACGGATAATTGTTTTGTTGAAGTAGAACATTTGAAAATAGAGATACTCTAGCTACAATATTTTTAACTCTTCTAAGTATTTATACCATAATAATCAAAACCTTGCAAATTTGTTCCTCCACTTTTAATTTAGAATAATGGATGGAAGATGTTGGAAACCTCAATTTGGATAGGTGATATATGTCATAAACACATTGAATGGGAATGCATCTTCTCCTTATTTCCATATCTATGTCATTAACACCTATATGCTCATTGCATATAATCAAACTTGTTGCAAGGCATGGTAAAATGTAAAATGTTTAGAATATGCACGTTTTCGTAGGATCTGACCTATATTCATTGAAAAAGTGAATTCAACATCCTCAAAATCCCCTACTACTCTTATATTATACAATCTCAAGAACTAAGATTGTTGGAACATAACATTGTGTGTGTTCATGACATATATGGAGCTTCTAGATATAGGTACTTAAGTGTCTAATAAGCAGAGTAATTAATTGAGTGGTCAAGAGGTTGGTCAAGTAACAAATTGACATCATGTTATTGATTTGTTCTATATAAAAAAATGTTTATCCTAAGGTAGTGTTGATATCCTCGTGAAATATACTAAGATGGGGGGGGTGAATCAGTGTTTTAAGATTCCCTAAAATTCTTTTATTATTATCCATATTTCTCTACACGACTATAAATTATAAATAAAACTTGCGTATGTACATGAATATTATGCACACAAATAGTGTATATCCAGTTAACTAACTTTTCAGTTAATCCATCATTTGTTTAACTTGAACCAGTGTATCAGTACATCGTTAGGCCTTAGTTGAATACTAACCATGTGTAATAAGAACATAATAAACATCACACATAAGAAACACACCAACACATGAACACTAGGATTTTTACATGGAAACCCAATGTGGGAAAAACCCACCACTCTTTTCGTCTCTCCCTTCATCTTGTATTATAATGAAATTTGTTTTACAATATTGTACTAGTGCAAGCTCATAACAGCACGCACGAACCTACCTAAAGAAGGCTACAACCTTCTCTCATTTTCCAACACCCACTAGAAGGGAGCTCCAACCCCCTGATCTCATCTACTAACACCCACCAACAGGGAGCTCCAACCCCCTTCTTAGATTTACCAACTAGCACTGGAAGGAAGCTTCGAGTTCCTCACTAAACGATCCAACCCTAAAAATGTATGTGGACCAAGTTTGATAAAATTTTACATCGAATACCTGATACAAAACATCACAACTTGTAGGCCACTTTCATCAAATTTTCAGGATGGAACGATGACCATCATTTAAGCCCAATACCAAATATCAAAACTAAAATTGGTCACCACAACAGATCACTCAATTATTGAACCAACTGAATTAGCCAATCATTGAACCAACTAAGACCCTAATCAATCAATTTATTCTCAAAAAACCAAAGTAGTTATATCATTGTAACCAAAATACAAATATTGAACACAAAAACTGCATCAACTCACTAAACCAAATGAACATCATTATCAATCAAATGTCATAATATATATGCTACTTTACTTTAACAAATTTGCATGTGTACACAACTTCCTCAAAGCATACCTGTGTACAGATCTCAAAACATTGAACTCTTAAAGTCAATCACTGTCATTTTGAAACAAACACTGAGTTAAACTATGGACCATTGAATTACTCTGAAATAATTAGAAAACCATCACAAATTACATAAAAATAGCAACATTGTCACTCTTCAATCAATTAATTCAACTTCAACCATCACTGTTAAACCCAAATCATCAAGTAAGACTTCATTGACATACAAAAAAAACGCAACAAGGCTGATTACACTGATCAAACATCTTATTCAGCAAAACCCTAACTTATATATGTGCTTTCCACAAAATACTTCCACGTGTATACACATTTCTTAGGAATCAAACCCACATACAAATCCATCCAAAGTGTAGAATTGATATGTGACTTACCAACATTAAACATATGAATGTATGTGCCTTTTAGGTTATCAAACTAGTGTATAGATCTACAACTATTGACTTATAGCTTCACTACGCATCAGACCTTCATAACAAACCCATCTCTTGGCATACATAATAAAGCAAGTGTCTGACATAAATATTACCTATCAAATCAATACATTATCAATATAGTCATTTTAGATCTATTTCATCTTATCGATCATCAAATTCCCAGTTGCATACTGAATTTTAGATCAAACAATTCATTAATATCCTATTACATGCACACTTGCTTCAGATATAGCTATATAATTTTCATCACTTGCACAAATAAAGTAATTTGATATTCATCTCCTTATATAGCTTAGACCTTATCCAATACCATAGGTTAAAACGACACTAATTTTGATGGTATTCTTTGATAGGATCAAATATCCATTGCTGGGCTAAATACTATGGGTCAATACCATGCCAAAATACCCTTGGTATTTAGAATACTATGGTACAGAAAATGTACACACCTTTTCTTCTTCATACACGCGTGTGTATACGGATTTGATTCACAGAACCCATGTATTCTTCTCCAAACTTCATCTATATCATTCCTATGTCTTTGAGTTGATGCTCCTTAGTCCAATCTTTCTATCACATATGTACTCGCCTGAATACTTATCTTGCTACCATAATTTTGACATGTTTATTAAGTATGGTGCAGAAAATGTACACACCTTTCCTTCTTCATACACGCATGCGTATGCAGATTTTCTTCATAACCCATGTGTTATTCTTCAAACTTCATCTTTATCATTGCTATGTCTTTGAGTTGATGTTCCTTAGTCCAATATTTTTGTCACATATGTACTTACCTGAGTACTTATCCTGCTACCATAATTTTGACATGTTTATTAAGTAGGTTTCCATCAAAAGAAAACTCATCAAGAAGGTTTCCATCAAGGACAACAAATTAGTCATAATTCCAACATTATTGACAAGTCTCAGAACTTTCAAGTATTGTAAAATCAGATCCTGAAGATTGAACCAGATTGTGTATAGTGTGAAGATAGCTACTATAATTGGTTTCAATAATACCATTCATTGTCAGATGAAAACCATCTCTGTCACTTATTCGACTAGATTTTTCAACTTTCAACAGCCAGATTACTCAAACTGAAAGATTCTTTTGATCGCAAATCCAAAGATAAAGAAATCAAGGAAATTTCGTGAGCAAGCTTGTTTGGGGAGTTGTCTTCATGAAAGAGAAGAGATGATAGGGGATGGAAAGAGTACTCAATGATATGATTGTTTTCATTTTCATCATGGATAATCTCCCCACCTTATGTCAATTGAGAAGTTAACTCACTGGATGAATAACTTGAAGAGCATGGAGTATCTTTATCGCAAGTAGATGCATCACAAATGGTAGAGCACAAGGGATAGTGAGATGAGGAGGAGTTCCAATAGATACATATTCTTTGACCAAATTATATTTTAGATATAAATTAAAATATTCATGACAAACCAAAATATTAGTTGATGCTGTTGGGAATTTGTCATTTCATACATCAATGAAATCATCGTCATGAATGATTGTTTCCCAGGGCTGTAAATTTAAACAAATTTATTTCATTGGATTCACTTTCGAGATTAACACATCCAATATCATCCAAGAATGACAAGACACCATATTCACATGAAGGATTCTAAAAAAAATTGAAAGAATCCTCACATTCCTACTCCTCTACCTGTGTGACGTGTTTACCTTGAACCCGATCTCAATTTGTATGAGCAACATGAAAATCAAAAGAGTGTGAGAAACTAGCTGGTGGAAAATATTGTTCAAGTGGATCATGGTACAAAGAGTCATCACATGTAGATCATAGCAGATAACATAAGTCCAAATCGGATTCAAGACTAGAGTTATGAATAGTAACATCATCTTGCATAATGGAGGAGTTAGTATTCACCATAGGATTCATGAGCCATCCTAGAATTTCCTCCATTGAATCTGAATCATGAAAATCAGAAGAAGAAAGAGAAGGTGGATGAGGAATTTGATTTGTAGATTTCCCAACTTTATAATCATCACAAGGAGGCACCCACATCAAGACTAGAAAAGAAGGAGGACAAGGAACAAAAGGATTAATAGTTTCCTGCTTTGAAGTTAGAGGTGTCTCATGATTTACAAGATTTGGGGAAGTAAAAACATTAGGAGATTTAGATTCAAATTGATTCAAAGAAATCTGAACCAAATGTTCAAACTTTTTCTTATATAAATTTGATCCATATCTTCTTTAGGAAACTCATAACATAAATTAATGAATCTATTAAAAAACCCTCAACTGATTCATTAGGCTCCATTCTAAGTTGATTGATTCTGTTGTGAACATCTCAGTAATCATACCAATTGAAATCTTGGTGAAGCTCCTTAGTAAATTGACAAAAAGAGGGAATGGAAGCATATGGTAAGGGGTGAATAAAATACACATACCATATTTTTCATCGATTTCAAGATATTTACAAAACACAAGAAAATCATTTATGTGTCGAGATAAAAACATACCACCCTTGCCATTAAACTTGAATTGAGACAAGGAATGAACAATTTTTGTAGAGATTGAAAGTTTACCAGGAGGTAGGTTAGAAAAGCGCTCTTTGATTATGATTTGGGAAAGATCCATTTGAGATAAGAGATCTAAAATATAATCAATAGGCACAACTTGTCATCTTTCCCTCCTTCTAGTACGATTTTATTTACGGTGTTGGAAATCCATCAACCAAGGGGTTCTCCTCAATGTGAAGTCCCAATTAGACCTCACATTGTTTAGAATAGGAGCCCCATCCAGATTATCATCCCAGTTGCCATGTATTCTTACAAATATTGATTGGCTCTAAGTATCATCGCGAGAAAGAGGTGCACTTGTACCTTCAAAAAGAAAGTAAGCATGGCCGATAAGTGTTTGGTTGTAAATGTGTTAGGTTTCTTCTACTACAGAGGCAGAAAATAAAGTGAGCCTCTAGGAGAGAGGCAACATTACCACCGTATTAGAGACACATGCAACCAAGAGGATTCATCTAACATCCAATAGAATAGTTCACAAAGATGCAACGACCATTACAACCAATCAACATGAAATATTTGTCTAGTATCGAACAGAATAGTCCACAAGAATGTCACATCAATAGAAACCATTACAACACATTATCAATATGATAAGTACTAAAATAACTGAAATAGTTCAACTAATATAGCATAGATGAAAACAAACATGAAGTATAAACATTCACATAACAATCTTACAAATATTCATAGTCCATGCATGAAGAATGTGTTGTCAATCAGATTTCATATACTAAGTAAAAGTTCTTGGACACATGCATACAATGAACACCACTAGCTCCAATAGTGGAGTGTTGGAGCCACTCCTCGCTCCCGAAAAGAACTATTATGTCTCTCTAATTCCTTGTGGGAGGGGCCAAGGTGAAAATTCCTTTGCTCATACAATGAGGGTGTATATATAACCAAGATGTGATGCTTCACCTTCCTTGTGACTCTTTGGCTACCACATGACTATCTGACTTCTTATGACTTTTTGATTTTACATGCCTTTTGATATTCTGAATGTGTCCTTTGGACTTCCACTTTACAATGCATTATGAATATATAATTACATAATCCACAATAATGATGTTTCATATGATGAGTCATGATGAGAAATGACATGACACTAATGACATGGAATACATGATGATGTGGCGGTGCCAAGATTTCCTTCTTGATGCTTCTTTTTTTCTTCATTCAACAATAGATGTGAAATGCTTCATCTTAATGAGATATATTCCTTTTTATTCATATCAACCTTCCAAAGGGTTGTGAATCAAATGGAGACTTCATATGGTCCTGATATTCGATATTCTTTTGTAATCTAGTGTTACTTCATCTTCTTTCTTGATGATCATCTTATCCCTTCAGCTCTATATGTGTCTTCTAGCATGTCATCCTCCGTCTCCTTCTTCATCATATTTCCATAGCATGATAGATTTGCTACATCTACAATCCACTCCTGACAAGATGACATAACTATGATAAACCCCTAGTCTAAGAAGTTGCATGATGATCCACTTACTAAGATGAAACTGTGTGGTAGGGTGAGGGAAAGCTTCAGTGCCTATGAAATTGTGCAACTGAGGCAATAAAGGGTCAATATTGAGCCTTGAGACTATGTAATTCACAGTTTAGACTTGGATTAAGCAAAAATATTGCACAATTTTGGGAGTCAGTGAGCTAAGCTGAGTGGTTTTGCACTATTTAAGCTAATTGTATAGTTCTAGGAGGTAGAGGAGATGAGGTGACTACACAGTTTCACAACTTAGGAGCTTATGGGATGGGCTTGAGGTCTGAGATTGCATAATGTGTAGTTTAGGCCTCATTGGAGGGCATGATTACACAGTTTTGGAGACCAAAACCTAAGCTTGAACACTAAAATTGTGAAATGCATAGTACTTGAGGGATAGGAGTCTAGGTGATTTTATAGTTGTGCAGTTTGAGAGAAGAATTCTAAGGATTGAGGACTGAGACTGCACATTTTTCAATGCTGTCTAAGCTTGAGAGAGATTGTGTAGTTCTGGGACATAGAGGCTAGGCTTTAACACTGGTTTTGTGAAATGTGTAGTTGTGGGAGGAAAAGACTATGAATTATATAGTTCCAAGAGATGAGGTTACTAATTGAGGGTTGGCACTACATAGTGCAAAATTGAGGAGGGATGGATGAGGCTGAGTGGCCTGGTTGGGAGTTTTTCCAATTTTGACTAAATGTTGGATCAAAGAGAGGAAGTTGAATAAAACCAAGACTTTAACATCATAACAAACTTATTTCACATAACTACAAAACATGGAACACTCATGACACAAGAAAAACATGCTTTTCTCAATGTAGTAACATTGTGGCAACCCATTCCTAGTGCGACACTAAAGAGACACTTTGCAACGACAATGATGTCAATTGTGCAACAGTGCGTGAAAAATTGGAAATGAGTGAGGAACATGTCTACATTATAAGAAAAACTCATTATCACAAATATTTCCCCTTTGAAACAAACAAAAACTACACTTTACACAATAAATGACAATTCCCACGCCAAAATATGAGACTTTCTATATGAAAATAAAAGTGCGAACGACACTTGTGATATGTGAACAACAGTGAAAACAACACATATTATGGTGAACATAACATGAAAACAACACTAATTAAAAGGAAAGAAAGCAAAAGAGGAAACCTAAAACATGAAAATGACACTTGCAAAAACAAAGGTGCGCGAAGCAACAATTTGCAAAACTCACTGAAATAGGAGTACAAACATAGCTAGAAGTGAGAAACTATTGATTTTAGTGTGCACTGACTATCAACATGGATTGGAAATTGCATAGGCATAGACATGATGGACCGTGATATGTTTTTCAAGCTTGTGTAAAAGAATGCTCTCATGCACTTGTTATAGACTCAGCATGTGTGAGAAAGTGACTTTGACACTTACAATCCAAAAGGGAGCTCAAAGACTTAACAGAGGTAGAAGTGACTATGGAATGACCAATTGCAAGATCCATAGTAGGCTCCAAAATTCGAGTGTAGTCAAGTATATGGAGAGTGTTTTTCAGAGCAACAACAAATTCTTCATTTGGAATCCCCATGCACTTCTAAACTCTAGTTGTCCTACTACTATTTTAGTAAAACATTTGTGATTATTATCTCAGTTTACTTTGTTCTGGGTATCTAGAAATCCTACCGCATAATCTCCATTAATGTCATCACTTTTTAATCGTTTACAATATATCCAACATTAATCACCATCATGGATAATGTTTTTGTTGAAGTATCAAATTTGAAAATAGAGATACTCTAGCTACAATATTTTTAACTCTTCTATGTATTTATACCATAATAATCAAAACATTGCAAATTTGTTTCCCCCACTTTTAATTTAGAATAATGGATTGAAGATGTTGGAGACCTCAATTTGGATAGGTTATATATGTCATAAACACATTGAATGGGAATGTGACTTCTACTTAGTTCCATATCTATGTGATTAACACCTTCACGTTCATTGAATCTAATCACATATGTTCCAAGGCATGGTAAAATGTAGAATGTTTAGAATATGCACCTTTTCTCAGGATCCGACCTAAAGTCATCTAAAAGGTATTGTTAAGATTTAACTTCTTTATTTTTTCATTTGTATTTTTGATTGAAAAAGTGAATTCAATATCCTTAAAATCCCCTACTAATCTTATATTATACAACCTCAACAATTGAGATTGTTGGAACATAACATTATGTGTGCTCATGAGGTCTATGGAGCTTCTAGATGTATCTAGTGAACTGTCTAATAAGTAGAGTAATTAATTGAGTGGTTAATAGGTTAGTCAAGTAACATATTGACATCATGTTATTTATTCGTTTGATATAAAAAATGAATATCCTAAGGTAGTGTTAATATCCTTGTGGTATGTTGTCTCTTGTTGTTTGGGTTTTCCTTATTTTTTTGTTTCTCATCATGGTTATGTTAGCCAATTATTCATCTACCCAAAAGAGGATGAAATTTTTTGAATAGGGTGAATTCGCTCCTAATGTTTCTAGAATTCTAGATAATGGTTTGAGCAAGGAATTATCTACCCTACTCCATTTAATTTTTTACTTTTTCCCTCACTCGATTCTCCATCACTTATACAATTTCGATAATGATAATTGAGGTTAAACCGTTTCCATCTCTCATGAAAAACATGAAATTCTTAAACAAATATAGAAAGGTGGTCAACATATCTTTGATTTTTTCAAGGTATTTATTGTAGATAGAATCATGGGAGGAGTGACCAATTAGTCTTATTCATTTGGAATCCACACACACTTTTAAACTTAGGTGATCATACCACTACTTCACTGTAACATTTGCAATCATTAACTCAATTTACTTTGTTTTGGGGAGCTAGAAATCTTACCTCGTCGTCTCCATTATGAAAATCACATTTTTATTCTTAGAAATATATTCAAATTTAATCACCATCATGGATAAAATTATTGTTGAGGTAATAAATTTAAAAATATAGATACTCTACCATAAGAATTATAAGGTTGCAATTCTTTTGACTCCTTCTTTACTTCACAAAAATGGAAGGAAGATGTTAGAAACCTCAATTTAAACATTTTATATATGTTGTAAATCAATTGAGTGGGAATGAGTCTTCTCATTGTTTCCATGTGCATGTGATTAACACCTTCATTTGTGCTTCATATGATTGCACATGTGCCAAGGCATGCTACAATGTAGAGTTTTTAGAGTATACACCTTCGTTAAAGATCTGACATAAATTCATCAATACGTATATAGTTAGAATTATAATTCTTTGGTGTGCTATTTGTATCTTTGTTTGGAAAGGTGGATTCAACATCATCAAATGTCCTTGTTATTCTCATACTATAGTATCTCAACAATTGAAACTTTTGGAGCCTAATATTATATTTGTTCATCTCACATGTGGAGGTTCTAGAGATACTTGGTCAAGTGGTTGACTAGAAAATTAATTTATTGAGTGATTAATAGGTTGGTCATGTAATCAATCGATAAATAGTTAGCTAATTGCTTAACTAGTGGGACTATTAAAAATAGACAAGGTGAGAAAAAGGTGGAATTTAAAAGAAAATCATAAAACATTAACACAATGTTTTATCCTATAGAAAACCACTCTAGGGAAAAAATAGCTAATAGAATTCTATTAATCACTTGGCTAAAATAAGGGCAAGTCAACCAACTAAGCCTTCATTACTCACATCATTGGCCAATTACAGTGAAATTTTCCCAAGCTTTTTAGAGGCTTAATTACATGCATTCCACAACCACCAAGCCATGGGACCAAATGCACCATTGTTGACCAAAAAATGTTGACTCCTTTTCCATGTCAAATATTACATAACAATCCTCCCTTAAAACTTGTGTAGGGATTTCACTTGACCGAATATAACCAAACTTGACAAGTGAGTGAACATTGCTCACCTCTATGCCTTACCTGCCCTCAAAGTTTATATCCAAGTTATTTTTCCATTTCGCATGCCCCTTATCACCAAGCTCCAACTCTATACTTCACTAATAATTTATGAAGGGTAAACATTCCTTACTAGTTTTTTTTTGTAGTATAATATGTGTGGGTGTGTGTATGTGGATGTATGCATTTGTTTTTCTCTCATGGCACTTAAACCACCGTACTCTTATTTTATATTTTGTTACACACTAGTAACTTCTATGATATTGTGGCCCACCTCCACGATGATATGGTGATATTTAACAATAGACTCAATTCTACAACATGGGAATCATAATCAACTTTTTCAGTAACAAATTTATCACTTTACCCAGATGCGGGTGACAATCAAGCTATTTATAATGATTAGACTGAAGGATGGTGAGAGGATGGGCCACATGGCCACTTGCATTCCGTCCCATGTCAGCCTGAAACAAATTCCTTACAGCCTGCAAGGTTCATTAAATGGGTACTCTGGGCAAGATTTACCCATGATTCACACAGCAATGAATTCCACTAGCCATAATGTTGCTCTTCCCCCTTGCTTCATTGCATATTTCTGTCTCAGGCAACTGAACCTTATTCTCGCGTTGTTAATGGGAGCCATTGCTGGTTGTTAAGCTGTGTAGACCTGGGTAATGGGCATCATTTCTCCCACACCAAGCTCTACAATTTAACATCAGCCCAACCTTTCCTTGCTCATCCTCTACTCAATCCTTTAGCCAACTCCCCCACTGATAGCTCGGCTTTGCATTCTGCCATGGCTCGCATTCGTCACTGAATGCGTAGCAGAAGAGGAGGATGTTGTGGTGGTAGTGTCCACCCTCCTGCAATGCCTAGCCCTAAATCTACCTCCCCCTCCCCTTCCCCTCACATTCCCAACCCTCATAGCTCCTTCTCTAGTAGGTATCCTGATACTTGCAGTGGCCGTGGATGCACTCATATTCATGGTACTAGCCGGAGAGACGCCGCTATCCATACAACCAATTTTCCTCTCCCCCCTCACCCTACTCCCCACTCAACACAATTTTGCTTCCACAACACCCTGAATAGACCTGTCACTACAGCCACTTCCACCATCATTTTCTCTGAGGAAAACGAACCGTAGGATGCTCCATCAGGGAACACTAGGGCGCAACAATGGGCTTCTCACAGGCTCAGTAGTGGTCGACACTCAGGCAAGCAACCGATGGATGAGGAGATGGCCACCTTGCATGGCAAGGAACTGGGTGGTAGTCAGCATGCTGCGGAAGGAAGATCTAAAGACACGCAGGCACCTGGAAGCAGAGTGGTTGACACGTCAAGGCAGCATGCAGCTGCTAGTAGCTCTGGTGGCATTCGACCCGCTCATGAGCCTCAAACCGGTGTGTCAGAGGAGGAGGATGAATCATATCAATATGCATGCCTCGTCGAAGACGAGCCTGCTGCGGATGACCTCAAGTGATGACACTTGGTAGCCAGGTGTCACCCTTATGCCAGCTAGGTGTTTCTTTTGCGAACTGGTTCTTTTCTGAAATGATTGTTTTGTTAAAAATTTCCATGGTATTTTGCCATGTTTTTGATATTTTCTGCTTTAAGTCTAATAACCCATATGTAGGTTCATTTTTCCTTCATGGACTGGTTTCCCCCTCGGTGGAGCAGTGAAGATATTTTTTGATAGATGATGTTCAGTTTTGCTGAGGCCTGTGCCTCATTGTAATGATATTTGTTTCGTATTAATAGAATATATTTAATTAGAAAAAAATAAATTTATCACTTTCTGCATTGTCATCATTGTCCAAATCCTATACCTCAACATTCTTCCACTCACTCTCGTTTTGGTGTTTTTACATCTTCTAATTACTACCTTTGCAATAGCACATGCTTTTGCTCTTGAAAATGTGACA
>Ga0181464_1000758_pt2 | contig 14615 bp, 16 predicted proteins | sample InSIn2gowninarea_FD_119074 | JGI IMG/M metagenome (GOLD analysis project Ga0181464, IMG submission 119074) | Clean room microbial communities from NASA Spacecraft Assembly Facility at Jet Propulsion Laboratory, Pasadena, California, USA -... ...
TCCTCCAGTTGGTGGTGTTGGTTGTGAGTTGGTAGTATCACCAAACGCTGAAAGCATTGCCAATACTGATGTACTGTCCTCAGTTGGTGAAGTTGGTGTTCAGTACCCCCCTAATTTATCTTCCAGTCAGCCAGTGCCAGTGCCAGAAATGGATTCTGACTCCCAAGCATTACACCAATTCACCAATAATAAGGCTGAAACACATGCATTCACTAAGCTTACGCTAGCTGGTGGCACCACCAATCCATCACCAATACCACCAACTGCACTCCTTGATCCACAACAAACGTCAACGCCACAGGACGTGTCCGCACTGATTCTGCAATGCAAAACCTGGGTGGAGCTAGTGCAAGCAGTAGGGCAGAATACTAAAACCCTGGTTTTAGCTGCAAATCAAATCACCACGGAGCAGCGCCGAGGGCTGGCCTCACTCCTCGTCGCTCACCTATGCCAGAATCCCGCGCACCTCAATCAGCTGGCTTGGGTGCCAGCGAAGCTACGCGATAGAACCCTGGAGCAGCTAACGTTCACCATCCGCCGCATAGGGGGTGCTGCCAACGTCCTCGATGCCTGCATAGAAAGCATATCTGGCTGCAAGTTCGTCTCAGTGGAACATATTGGAACTCGCAATGAAAGATGGGTGTTCCAAGCTGTTGAGGGGAACCGGCTGCCTGTGTTTGGGGTGGATGCTATCGTTGCGATTGCCAGCGATGCCCATTAATTAGGCAGTTAGAAGATTGGTGGCAGTGCGACTCGTTGAGTGCCGAATCACGGTAACCAGCCCGTACATAAGCACTCCAACCGACAACCCACTAGGGTCAAGGTTGAACTCTCGGTCTGATGCGGGTGAAAGCCTCGCCCAACAGACTCAGTTGTGACTCCCTATCTGCCCACAGTGAGCAAGCTCGATTCTTGCAGGCTGAAGCTGGGAACAGGGCGCAATCAGACACCCGTTGTGGGATGACACTGGCGCTAACGGGGGGTTCCCACGGTGAAATAGAGCCTCAAAAAGCAACCCAAATCTGAGCGGAGCGCAACAACACATCTCCGACTTCACTGGAGAACATTCCCGCCGCATCGTTGGCACAATAGCGGCAAGAGTCCAGGGAATCCAGTGGTTGAAATGGCTACACCTAACGGAACTAACAATCGAACCGAGGGAACGAGGAAAAACGAATTAAAGGTCAAAGGGAGGGCGCTCCCCAAGTAGGTCAGACGAGAGACGGAAATCCTTTAATTCGGGTAGGATGCGGCGTAATTGCTGCAAGGTGTTCAGAGTACACAAACTGGAGCAGAGCATGATTGGACACAGCGACAACGCTAGTGAATCTTGGAAGACTCTCCCCTGGAAGCAATTTCAGAAGGACTTATTCCGCCTACAAAAGCGAGTGTACAAAGCTATTCAGGTTGGAGACAAGCGGAAAGCAACGTCCCTCCAGAGGTTGATTCTCAAGTCAACCGCAGCAAGAGCGATGGCAGTACGTCAAGTAACCCAATTGAATGCTGGTAAAAGGACATCGGGGGTTGACGGACTCGCCCTACTCAAACACGAGGAAAGGCTGGAACTGATTAAAGAACTCAGTTCCAATAGCAGCAACTGGGAACACCAGAAGCTTAGAGAAATACCCATCCCCAAAAAGGACGGAACAACCCGCACCCTGAAAGTCCCTACTATGGCAGACAGAGCTTGGCAGTGCCTAGCAAAATATGCCTTAGAACCAGCGCACGAGGCAACCTTCCATTCCAGGAGCTACGGATTCAGAACTGGGAGATCAGCGCACGACGCGCAGAAAATCCTACAAATAAATCTAAAATCCAACTCTAATGGAATAGAAAAACGAGTTATCGAACTCGATATCGAAAAATGGCAACGACCAGGATAGCTCACGAATCCATAATGGAACGACTCATAGCCCCAAGGGGTCTTAAGCTCGGCATCTTCCGATGTCTAAAAGCAGGAGTCAACCCAGAATATCCCAAACAGGGAACCCCCCAAGGGGGAGTGGTGAGCCCCTTGTTAGCGAATATCGCCTTAAACGGCATTGAAAGTATTCATAAGTACAAAGATGCCGCAGGAACAGTAAGAGAACCATCAATCCGCTATGCGGATGACATGGTAATCATACTCAGACCTATAGACGATGCAGAAGCAATACTTGACCTCATCAGCCAATTTCTTGCAGAAAGGGGGATGAAAGTAAGCGAAAAGAAAACAAAGCTGACCGCAACGACAGATGGATTTGACTTCCTTGGATGGCACTTCAAGGTGCAAGGGAACGGAAAGTTTAGATGCGTCCCTTCAGTGGACAACTTCAAGGCTTTTCGACAGAAGGTAAAACACATCGTCAACAACTCGAATTATGGCGCTACCACAAAGGCTGAGAAACTAGCCCCTGTAGTTAGAGGATGGCGTAACTACCACCGATTCTGCAAAATGGATGGGTCACGATTCTCACTGTGGCACATCAACGAAAGAACACGTCTTGTGTTCAACAAAGAAGCCAAGCAGGACAAAAACACAGTTATAAAGCTGCTACACAAGGCATTCCCAGCAATTCCTTACGCCGAAAACAAACACATCAACGTCAAAGGGGAAAAATCTCCTTACGACGGAGATATCGCCTATTGGAGCGAACGTAATAGCAAGCTCTATGACGGTGAAACCTCTAAAGCCCTCAAAAGGCAAAGCCATAAATGTGGTCAATGCGGCTTAAAACTTATGACGGATGAAAGGGTGCATCTGCATCACGTAGATGGTAACCACAACAACTGGAAGAAAGAGAATCTTCTAGCCATCCATGAAAGCTGTCATGACTATAGCCACATGAGCAAAGGCGCAAGCCAAGAACATCGGGAGCCGGATGCACGGAAACGGGCACGTCCGGATCTAAATGAGAGGGGCGGGGAATAATGTCCCCCCTCGACTCAACCTTCGAGAGCCACTCGCTGAACACACGCCTAGCAACAGGAGGAATTGTCACTTGTGTCGGAATCATCTCAGGTTGAAGATACTCCAGTAGTTGTTGAGGTCTTGTTTGAGTTAACCGAGCAAGAAGCAGCCGAGCGCCAGCGATTGGAGTTGAAGGTGGAAAGGGCGTTTTATGAGGCAGGGGTCGCCCTGCGGGAACTCAGAGACAGACGACTGTACAGAAGTACGCATCGGACTTTTGAGGAGTATTGCTACGAGCGCTTTGGCTACACGCGCCGTCGCCCTTACCAACTGATTGAAGCGGCGATAGTCTTTGAAAATTTGTGTACCAGTGGTACACAAGATCGAGAGCGAGATGATTTGTGTACCACTGGTACACAGAAAAATTCTCTCACTGCTGATAGACAAGTTTTGCCAACCAGCGAACGGCAGGTACGAGATTTGCTGAAATTGGCACCAGCTAAGCAGCAGGAAGCATGGCAACAAGCTGTGGCGGCAGCTGATGGCAAAGTCCCTAGTAGCCGAGTTGTCAAAGGCATCGTCGAGCGGTTGAAGGAGAAGCCTTTGTCTAAAGCTGCTGACTTTTGTCAGGTAGGTGATGTGTTTACCCTGACCAGGCTAGAGGGGTCCGAACGGAAATACAATGGCTGCTGGGCTAGAGCAATTGCCGTAAATGACTTTACTGTAGTTGTTGATGTTCATGATGGTGATCTAGCTGTGAAACCTGACAACCTCAATCCCATTGACTCTCCTGATGTGCGTCGTCAACTGCCCCAAATCCTCCTCCGTATTAGGCGCTTGCGTGAGTGTGGAATGCTAGAGCGCTGTGCCTATACACTGCTGGAGTCATTGGGAAAACAGACATACTTGACTGACTTAGAAGAAAAGTTACTCTCCTACTTGGAAAAATATTACAGGATGAATCCCAAAGCCCCACTATAGTAAGTATGTACTATTATAAAGGCTGGAACTTCTGCTAAGACTGAAAGCCAAACATTAAGGTCTTAGACCCGTGAAGCCCCTACAATGGACTTGGACAAAATAGGAGCTGCCGTCCAACTGAAGCTGTTAGTGGGTGGCGAGGGATCTAAACATACGGCAGCTCCTATTTTGTCTAACTTTATCCTCGCCGTGAAGTGAGATGTCCACTGTTCCTAATTTGGACAAAAAAGTTACAAGTTCTCCTCAATACGAGTCGCGTTCCAGGTGTAGTGGAACGCTTGACCTACCACTCATCAGAGTCAGGCTACAGCGTGGCACGGCTAAAAGCCCCTGGTCACAAAGACCTGGTCACGATTGTTGGCAGCTTCCCTAACATTCAAGCGGGACAGACACTGAAGCTGGTGGGCTTCTGGCGAGAACATCCCAAGTTCGGTCAACAGTTTAACGTTACTCAATATCAAGAAACTAAACCTGGCACGCTCACAGGAATTGAGAAGTATTTGGGCAGCGGTCTGATTAAAGGCGTGGGACCTGTGACTGCTAAACGGATTGTGGCTCATTTTGGATTAGACACCTTGGGCATTATTGAAAACCAAATTGAGCGCTTAGTTGAAGTCCCAGGTATTGCTAAAAAGCGGGTGAAGATGGTCCAAACTGCTTGGCAGACGCAAAAGGTAATCAAGGACGTGATGGTGTTCCTCCAAGGACATGGCGTTTCCACCACCTATGCGGTCAAAATTTACAAGCAGTATGGTGACAAAGCAATTTTTACCGTCACCAACAACCCCTACCAGCTAGCAACTGACATTTATGGGATTGGTTTTGTTACCGCTGATGCTCTAGCTCGTAACCTGGGGGTGCCACCTGGCAGTGAGTTTAGATACAGAGCTGGCATTATCCACGTCTTGGGAGAAGCAGCAGAAGATGGTGGGCATTGTTTCTTACCACGATCTGAATTGGTGGAGCAGGTAGTACAAAGGTTAAGCCTGGAGGACCATCAACCAAACTCTCAGACAGTTGAATCACTATTGTTCCAAATGGGTATGGAAGAGCAAATTGTGCTGCAAGGACACCGGGAACACCACTTCATTTGCTACCAGCCTGCCTTCTATCAGAGCGAACAAAATTTAGCCACTCGAATTCAACAGTTATTAAGTCGTCCAGTCAAAGTAGACAAGTCTCGAGTCAGTACATGGATTGACCGCTTTACTGCCGCTACTGGGATGCAGCTTTCAGAACAACAGCGGCAAGCTGTGTCCATGTCTGCGAGTGAGCGGGTATTAATTGTAACAGGCGGTCCCGGTGTAGGGAAAACTTTTGTCACTCGTACTATTACTGCCCTGTGGAAGGCAATGGGGAAGTCTATTGCTCTGGCTTCACCCACCGGTCGGGCTGCCCAACGTCTGAGTGAGATGACTAGACTTGAAGCTAAAACTTTGCATCGTCTCTTGGAGTTCGACCCTTCAACCTTCAGCTTTAAACGTAACCAGGAAAACCCAATTCCAGCTACTGCGATTGTAGTGGATGAGGCGTCGATGATTGACCTGTTCCTGGCTCACTCGCTTGTTAAAGCAATTGCGCTAGATGCACAACTGCTTTTTGTGGGCGATATCGATCAACTTCCCTCAGTTGGTCCAGGCAATGTGCTGCGCGACCTGATTGCTTCACAGCGTGTGCCCGTAGTGCGACTAACACAAGTGTTCCGCCAAGCCCAAGCCAGCTTGATTGTTAGTAATGCTCACCTCATTAATCAGGGGCAGTATCCGGCATTTGAGTCAGTTTCTCCTACCCCACGCTCAGATTGCCTGTGGTTAGCTGCCCCGGAACCAGAACATGGAGTGCAGGCAATTCAAGAGTTGCTCACCGACCTAATCCCCCAACTCGGCTTTGATCCAGTACGGGATGTGCAGGTATTGTGTCCGATGACAAGGGGGGAGGTGGGTACCCGCAACCTCAATCGGGTACTACAAGAATTGCTCAACCCACCCAGTCCTGAGAAAGCTGACCTGGTCTGGGGAGGCATGACACTGCGCGTGGGCGATCGGATAATTCAGCAAAAGAATGACTATAACCGGGAGGTGTTCAATGGCGACTTAGGGTTAATCACAGCAATTAACCCCGAGGAGCAGGAAGTTGTAGTCCAGTTTGACCAGCGCCCTGTAACCTATGACTATGCTGACTTGAACGAACTCGCCTTAGCCTGGGCCGTGACTATCCATAAAGCACAAGGGTCAGAATATCCTGTAGTGATTCTGCCTGTGTTTATGCAACATTATTTGATGCTCTCGCGCAATTTGTTGTATACAGGTCTGACCCGTGCCAAGCGACTGGCCTTGATTGTTGGCCCAACCAAAGCAATTGGTCTGGCAGTTAGACAAGTTAAAGACCAGCAGCGGTACACCCTCCTCGACTCTCGGCTAATCAATGTCGGTTCGTCAATAGTAAGAGAGTAGTTCCAAGTTGTGTTGTATCAATCAGAAAAACAATGGTTTGAGTTCTGCTTTTTTAAAACCTTGCTACAAATAAGAGTTCTAAAAATTTGGGCAACACAAGCGATTTTTTGGGAAAACATTGAGTAATTGTGCTGTATATGTATGTTTTCCTTTAGAATTAACTAGAAATCGTTCAACTAAAGGTACTTCTCGCTTTGTCTGACTCTCACGGCTCCAACCAGACAGCCCATTCCACTCTCGCCAAACTACTAGAAGTTGATTCAGAATTAGCAGCTACTGAAGCAGAGTTGCTCTCTCAGTTGGAGTCTGTTCAGGAGAAACGCAGGAGTCTCTTAACCGTCATTAGTATGTTTGCAACAGCAGACACTTCATCTGCTGCACCGATTGAGTCACCTGCTCCTCCACCACCTGCTGAAACTAATGGTCAGCTTGAACCAGTTAGCGACTTCTCTTCAGCGTCATCGTTAGAGATAGCTAAGGCAAGTACCACTGATTCGGTTCAAACCGAAGCAGTACCAGCTAATCAGTCCAACAGAACTGAAAAAAAGGCTTCATCCCCCACCAGCAAAAACAAGAATACATTAAAGGAAAAGCAAAAAGCCAATGCAACCAGGAGAGGCTCAGGATGGCAAGATTATATGCGAGACGAGTTCAGCCATACCTCTTTGCCTGAAGCAGTATATTCCGTTCTGCAACGCTCATCTGACCAGTTATTTGAAATTCCTGCCATTGTGAATGCTATCTTTGTGGATGAAATCACAAAAGAGCTTGAGAGTAAGGTTCGCCGCCAGATTACGAACATTCTCTCTGAAGGCGCGAGGAAGAACAAATGGCATCGTGGCAAGCTTGGTCAATACAGCATATCTAGAGCAGCAGCTAAGGCCAGCTCGGCTTGACAGGTATAGAAGGTGACGATTACAGCGACTTGATACAATAATCAATATCATGGAAAAACGAAGCGCGCATCACACTTAAATAAATTTAGTGGCTCACTAATCAAGCAACACCCGCACCCCCACACCTAACGACGCGCCAAAAGTGGACGAGGGGCGCGTGTTGCTGGGGGGATACTCCCCCCAGCAACACGCGCATGTCAACCCAACGACCAGCTTAGGCGTCGCGAGTCAGCGCAGCCGTTGCGGCAACGCTCAACCACTCATGACACACAACGGCCAGCTCAGTGCAACGCCTACAGATAACCCTAAATACTATGGATGTTCTGTGGGGGAAACGAACCCCACAGACACTCCTTGCTTTTCCACTAATGCCAGTCAGTCATTGTCACCCTGGTAGTGGTTATCAGAGCTGCTGTACCTGATGCTAGCTCGATGTGTCCTTCTATAACCAACTGGCAAGTTTCAGGAGTAGCGGGTAAGCATCCTTGCAAGAATAAGGTGGGTTTTCCGAGTTCTATCGATTACCTGTGGAACCGCAATACATCCGCGTCTCTTCCGTTCAAAACTTATTTATGCGTAACCCCTAAAGTAACAGACATCGGCGTGCTTAAGTCTAAATGAGTGCATCTGGTCAGATTCAAGAGCAAGTGGAGTATTAAACGGGCGGTTTAACCGAGTCTTTAAACGCCTTTCCCGCCGTAAAAACCGGCACCATTTTTGCCGAAATGGCCATTTTATCGCCGGTTTTTGGGTTGCGCCCTTCCCTTGCTTGGCGCTCCCTAACCTCAAAAGAGCCAAAGCCGACTAATACTAGCTTGTCCCCAGAGGAGACTGATTCGACTATGCTATCAAAGGTAGCGCTGAGGATGGTGTCGGTTTGTTTGTGGGTGAGTTGGGTTTTCTCAGATACGGCGGCAATCAATTCGGTTTTGTTCATGAAATAATTTAAGTGAGTTGGCTAATTAAAGCGATTTTAGCAGCAGCTAGAATAAATCAGTTTTTTTACCTTTTAATTCGCGCTTTTTATTTTACTTCAGCATGAAGCTTCAAGATATGAATCAGTTTTTTCAAAATCCTTTCCCGACTTATTTATCCCCTGCAAAAACCGTAGCCTTTATCTGCCCACCCGAAGTCCTTCGGTTATTAGTGCGCCCTTGAAGATTTAAGTTTGACGGGTGGGCAGATAATGGTAGGTCAGTCGTCGCCCCAGACCTTGCAGTCTGTTATGTCCTGTCAGTCTTGTTACAGAGAGAATCTTACGGCACCGAGAAATTCGAGCGCGCCTTGAAAGTAAATGCTCACACTACCGGTTTTCTGATACTATCCTCTAAGCGCGCTCGAATTTCTCGAATCCGAAAAGGCTATCACTGGTTACTGGCAGAAAGTCTCAGGACACGGACGCCCTAGACGGATGTATTAAATTTTCCCACAGTGGCAAACCCAGGCTAATGAGTTGGCACGTCTGTGGCAGGAGTTTTCAAGAGTGGCGAGGATAAAGTAGGACAAAATTGGACAGCCGTCCAACGAATCGCTGTTAGTGGGTGGCGAAGGATCTAAATACACGGCAGCTCCTATTTTGTCTAACTCTTTTGCAGGGGGTCAGTAACGCTGTTGTTGCTTTTAACTAACCGGCATCAAAGTACTCTATCTATGATGCAACTGCGTTTTCTGCAATATCTCCTTCTCGCTCCATTTGCTTAAGACGAATGTTATTCGTCCTAAAATAACCTCAAACTCATCTCCTGTTTGAAGACCCAATTCCTTTGTGTAAGCTGAACCAACCAGTAAGTTCCCGTTCGACTGCACATGGATTCGATAGCTGGCACTGCGTCCTCCGCGCCCGTTAGTTTTGGTAGCGCCGTCTAAGTCGATCCCCTCAGCCTCTATCAAGGCATTCAGGAACTGCATCATGTTTACGCGTTCAATGCCGTTTTTGGTAGTGCTGTAGTAGCCACAGGCTCTAGCCTTTTCTGCTTTGCTGAGCTGGTAGTGTCGGGTAAGGTTCGAGAGTCACCTCTCTCCCCTCCCCTAAGAACCGTGCATGAGACTTTCACACTCACACGGATCTTGCCTTACTTCAAGCGAGATTTAACTTGGGTTTTATGTACCTGCTTATGACACGCTGTGTGTAGGTGCTGAAGGTTTTCTATATCGTCTGTACCGCCTTCTGCCACAGGTACTATGTGATGGGTTTCGATTTCCTCTCCGTTGAATAAAGGTTCGCCACACAATGGACATATCCATTTTTGGTTTGACGCTATTTTAAAAAGCTTAGAGCCTTTTTCTAGACGAGATTTACCATATTTTTTGTGGCGTAATTCCCAGTACTCTTTTAATGAGGGGTCATCGGGGCTAGCGTCGCCTTTCACCTTTATATGACGTTCGATGGTCGTGTTCGCTATCTGGTATAGAGTAAGATTTTTCTCCTTCCCTCTGCGGTCGCTTATTGTACAGGCGAATGTCCATCTGTTGTCTTTAATGGTTTTAAAGTACCGCAACCGACATCCACTTTGTGTTTTTGTTGGGATGTCTACGCTTAGCCCACTTCCATTGGTATTGCCATACCCGGTATGAGATATAGCTAAAGGTTTCAATGCTCGACTACACATGAGTAGTAGTTAGCAAAACCCCTGAGAATAGGATAAATCGCTTTTTGATTAAGGCTTCCTGTTCTGCACCATTATGATTTTTAACCTCTTTCCCTATCCGCTTACAGAAGGCAAGTACCTTCTTTTTGGACGGTTTTATCAGTAGTTTCCCACCGTAGTGCCGGGAGTTGAACCCAAGGAAGTCAAAGCCATCTTCCATTGACGTTATTAGCGTCTACGAGAGCGCTGAGTTCTAGACCACGTTCTGACAACCATACTTGAATCAGGTCTTGGGCAGTTTCGAGACTTTTCTTGTCTCTAGCCGTGACGATGAAGTCATCGGCATATCGAACCACTCCAAGTTTTGGGTTGGTGGCTTTTATATAATCTTCGCTCGCCATGCAAGCCAATATTGGCGCTTGAGGGGTGATATTACTCCTCCCTGTGGTGTGCCTTGTTCTGTCGGGTTGAATTTCCCTTGGAACACCTCACCCGCTTTTAACCATCCGAGGACGAGTTCCCGTTTTGGGAAGTTTGCCATCATGGTCAGAATGGATTCATGGGCGACGTTGTCGAAAAAGCCTTTGATATCAGCTTCTAGAACCCATTTGTCTCTGCCATTTTGCACTCTTAAAAAGCCTTGAGCTATGGCATCCTGGCAGCTTCTCCCTGGTCGAAATCCAAAAGAAGTGTTGCTCAAATACAGCCTCCCATTCGGGATAAGAGTGCATTCTTTACTATTGCCTGTTCGATTCTGTCACGCACGGTTGGGATACAAGCGCGGTCGTTTTTTGCCGTTTGGCTTGGGTATTTCTACCCGTCTTGTTGGTTTGAGGTTTCCCCCTTCCCAGTTATTTACCAGAATTACCCGTTGTTCTGGGGTATTGATAACTTCTTTATCAATGCCTGCCGTCACCTTGCCCTGATTAGTCTGGGTAATACGCCGAACTGACAATAGTAGATTGGCGTAGCTTCTTTGCATTAACTTCTGCAAGTTTATCAACTTACGAAAGTCACCAAGCTTCCTCGCACGAAAGATTCTTTGACGTAGGTTTCTAACAGTTTTGGTAATTTGTCTCCAGTTAATCTGGTTCCAGTTCTCTAGCTGTTTCTTCAGTCCGTTTGTTGCCATTACTGACACCATCTAACTTATCCTCAGATTTGATTCCCAAGATTTGTTTCTTTCGTATAAGACCCAGAAGAAGTCAGCTTTCCTTTCGGTCAGGAGTAATGTTACAACCCCTATCGAATCCATTACAGACCCGCGTTCGCTTTTTCTTCCATCCTTTATCCTACAAAGAGTTCAGTCTTTGTTACCTCGGACTTACTAAGAGTCCTCGACCTCTCTTAGACTCTGTAGGGCTTACCCTGTTGTATCGTCTAGTTTTTCAATCTCCGTTAGGAGCTATCTATTCTGCGGTGGAAGTTATGTTCACACAATTTATGAAAAATAGAGTCATAAATCCCATCCACTTACCTTTTGGTTAGAGCCTATCAGCCTTATTTGGCTCTTTGTAAAATGACGCAGTTTAAGCGATAGTTCACTTATGTTCCCCATAGGAGATTACCCTCTTGCTCCTAACCAGCCTAGGCTGCTAGCTTCGGTTACTTTAGTGGTCTGCATTCCGACTGTTTCGTTACCTAATAAGTCGTGACCGGACTCGCTATGAGTCTCTTACGTGAGGGTAGCAGGTGTGAATCCGCTAGGGGAGAAGGCTCCCCGTTCTAAACGACCAGTTCAGGTCGCGCCTAGTTGTTTTACCTTTTGGGTGAGTTCAACGCCTGTTAGCGGTTCAATCTTTTTCTGTTTTTGCTTAGTTGTCTGTTTAGCCATCAGTTAGGTTAGGAATGAATCGAACAAGTGGTTTAATGTCTTATATCTTTACTTTAACTACAATCCTCTATTCTAAAACTTATTCTGTTGCTGACAAATCAAGATTTGCTTTATAAAGTTAATATTAACTTAATTATCTCAAAAATAAAGGCGGTCGGGTGCCAAGGCTTTTCACGCGGACTCAAAAACTCCTGATTTTACGTCGAGCTGGTTACAAGTGCCAGCTCTGTGGCGAATCTTTGACTAAGGAAAACTTTGAGGCTGACCACAAAATTGCTTATACACTTGGAGGTCCAACCGAAGTGTGGAACGCTCTGGCTCTCTGCGGCAACTGTAATCGCTGCAAATCGGACAACCCAATAGATAATGTCGATGGCTGACAATTACTTCCTCAACTACCACGAGCTAGTGATTGCCCGGATAACTTCAGGGCAAACCCAACTCTACGCGCACCAAGTGCAGGCACTGCTAGCAATTTATCAAAAAGCTTGCCGTGGCGAGATGGACGGAGGTTATCGACAAGCTGCGCTGATTCTGGCTGGAGTCGGCTGTGGAAAAACAGTAATGCAAACGCTCGTCCCCTATGTGATTGCGCCCTGGATGCAGGGTCGGCAGGCTATGTATCTTTCAGATAACTGCACACTGCGGGCTCGTTTTCTCAAGGACTTCCCTACGGATGCGGATCACCGTCCAATTTATGATGAATGGTTACTATATAGCTTGAAGATTTTGCCACCGGGAGTCCCACCGCCCAAAATTGTGGAGTTAGATGCAACTGATTTTAACAGCTTTGCCTATGCAATGCACAACTGCGATATGTTGGTGGGGAATCGGCAGTTTGTAGTTAATCTAGTCGGGCGAGGGGATATTGAACCATCTTCTGTTGGTGTTTTGGTCATAGACGAAGCCCATTTCACTGCCGCAGCTTCTTATCGAACTATCGCCAATTTTTTCGATACATCGCTATTGTGTTACTTCACTGGCTCGAAGTTCCGCTCAGATAGCCAACCGCTACCGAATGTTCACTACACTAAGAGTGAAGAACTTGATGAGTTAGGACGAACTGTATTGAGATATGCGCCGGTTGCTGACTATGAATTTACAGTTCAAGATGCTTGGCGGCTGAAAGACGCTCCCATCAAAAAGCTTTGTTTCCAAGAAGCAACCAGTACTGCCTTTTTGGTAGAGGAATCAGGGCAGGAAGTTGAATATGACCCAGACGATTTTTTCCTCAAAGCCCAAACCGACAAGCAGTGGTTCCGACAAATACTGTTAGCTGACTCATTTTCGCTGCCGGTGTTAGAGATGGCAGTGCAAATATTGCTGGACAAGCGCTTGCACACTGGGCAACCTCACGCCATGTTGTTGAGAGCCTTAAACATTCCACACACACATCGGGTAGCTAGGCTCCTAGAAGACAACTTTCCCATGATTAAGGGGAAAGTGTTGGTGATCCATTCTGAGCATGAGCAGTATGATTTAGCCGGTCGTGCTAGTGCGTTGTTAGAACGATTTTATGCTGGAGAGTATTGGCTCGTCGTCCATTGTGGGTTGCTAGGCGTTGGTTTTGATCATAAATGGGTGTCAGTTTCCTGCTGCTTGTGCATACTCCGCAGTATGTCCCCAGCTGAGCAAGAATGGGGCCGGGCATTGCGACGGGTGCCCGGACCACCAGCCGGTCAGTTTCCTGAACTGAACCATCCTAACTGGGGTGTAGTCGTCACCCACTCGGCGTTGGGTCTGCGGGAGTTGTTTGAGAAATTCCAGATGGGAGTGCCATCTGATGTGATTAAAGATGCGCCAACACCAGCACCTGTACGACCAGTACTCAGCGCTGCCTATGAAGCTGGTGAGACAGTGCTGAAGCTTTCAAACACCACGACACTCAAGCCGGGTGATGTGCTGGAGTTGCGTGTACCAGTGGTAGCATCATCGGAACAATCGCTACCGTTTTCTTTAATTGAAGAACTTCGTAGCACCGGCAGTCTATCAACGGCGAGTGCAATGGATGCAGCCACGAGAGCATCTTTGAATAGTAGCAACAAACATCAAACAGACGCCGCCCTACATAGTAGTAATCCTCCACCTAATTCAGAACAGCTAACAATATTAGCCTGGCAGCAGGAAGTAGATGCGATCTCCCAAAGGCTAGCTGAGATTCAAAGCGTCAAGACATACCTTGTCCAAGTGGAAGCAGTACTCGATGCTCAAAATGTACAGATAACGCCAGCTTGGTCTGATATTCCGCAAGGTGTGGAGATTACGAAGCGCAGAACAAATTTAGAACTGCCCGAAGCTAACTTTCTCCATCACGTTGGCTTGGACTGGCAAGTTTTAATAGAAGGAGAACTGATCTCTTACTCGGATTATCGCAAACGGGTCGTGCTACAAAAGCATGGAATGAGCCTGGACGGTGACGGGGAAATTGTTATCGGTGGCGTCCGACTGAAGGATACAATGCCGCCAGCCGCACTCTCTCTCTTTCTCAAGGGCCTTGAGGCGGAGCTAGCGACAACAGAAGTAGAAGTACCCCAAAGTGATGCTATAGCCCGTCCTGATAAAGCCAAGCTGGAAATGCAACAAAGTTACGGGGCTAAGGTGCGAGGCTTAATCCAAGACTTATTCAAGTCCCGTAACCTAATCAAAGATGGTACTAGTGGTCGGTCTTTGGTTGAGTGTCCGGTAGCGCTGTTGGCTACTGCGATCCAAAGAGTGCAATCCAAAGGGCATGAACCGAATTTTGCCAACAACTCGGCATTGCTTCATGCGGCGGTGTTTGGTTTCGTCAAAGAGCAGACAGGACGAGGTTGGTCAGAACATACAAGTGATGCTCACTATACTGAGGCGCTCGCTTTGGCACGACGATTTGTGTTGCAACTTAGAGAACAATTGCAGTGGCGACCACGGCGCTAGGTACTCCAAGTTTTGGTGATAAACAATTTTTGCTATACCAATTCAAGATAAAATTCTCAA
>Ga0181464_1000827_pt1 | contig 14615 bp, 21 predicted proteins | sample InSIn2gowninarea_FD_119074 | JGI IMG/M metagenome (GOLD analysis project Ga0181464, IMG submission 119074) | Clean room microbial communities from NASA Spacecraft Assembly Facility at Jet Propulsion Laboratory, Pasadena, California, USA -... ...
TCAGTCATATTGCTTTTACATCGTTTACGATGTAAAATATTAGGTATAAGCGATCGCTACTGACTTGGCGGAAAGAGCGATCGCAATTCCCACAAGTTTTAAGGAATTACTATCTATGAAAGCACAGATATATGTCAATCGGCATATTGTTCAAGCTAATAAGAAGGCGACTAAGGAGACGGGCGTTACGGTGGACGCTCCAGCGATCGCTGTTAATACCTACCTTGGGTCAATCTATGCCAAAGAAGTAGAGTTTACAGATAATTGCAAGCTGATTCAAGATGCTACGAAAGCAAGGTGTTCGGGGGCTACAATTTGGATAGAAAGTGAATTTGAAAGCTTAGTAATTGATGGGGTTAAGGCTAATCGTTCTTTCTTCAAAAAAACGAAAGAATTAAAAACTCGCAATGTACCACAAAAATCAGAAAAAAATATGCTTTACATTGTTGATACCTTAGAAACTCGTCCATTCTCAGGTGGAAAACTTGACAGAAAATGTCCGCGAGTATATTTTTTTGAAAAGAATGAATCGATCTTAGCTCATCTTAATCGACGGCATTACCGTCCGCATCAAGAGTATCGAAAGCTTCTACCGAAAGTCTACGAGCAACTTGATTTTCCACTAGGTGTAAAAGCGAAATGGAGTCAATATGCAGGCTGCTCTTGTCCTTGTAGCCCTGGCTTTACCTTAAAACTTCCTGATAACTTTTCCTACGAGCAAGATATTTTTATAACAGTTGTCATGGATTTAGATGAAGCTTTAGCTTCAATGGCTAAGGAGCAAGAATCTAACCAGCTAGAATTTGACAACTGTTTCGCATAACGTTCGTCTGCTGAATTATGTGCGAAAGCCAACCGTTCTATGTTCGATAAATTTATCAGGAAGTCAACCGCAATGTATAGCAATGTAGAAGAAGTTTACAATGGATGGATAGCTTACGATACTTTATTAAAGATTACTAAAAAGTTCCGCTCCTCAAGTTCTTTAAATCCTGACCTTAATGCGTTAGGCGATCATCTTTTAGTTTGGTACGAAGATTTCGGTAGAGAGTACCTATTATCTCACTAACGTGCGTCTTTTTGTAGTAGGTGAAATTTCTCACCTACTACTATCTAATCAATGAAAATGGCAGCAGAATAGAGAAACAAATAAGAATTACACGGGTTCAATCTTGCAAGTAGTAGAAATTGTAGTTTACACAAATAGTTTAATGATAGAAGCAAAATTGAATAAAGAAGAAGTTACAACAAGATTTGTTCAGGGAATGGATATGTTTGAAAATGGTATGCCTCAGCCAACTGAGAGAGAACAAAGAATTGAATCGTTAGGTTGGAGACACGCCAAAAAAGCGGCTATTGACTTAGAGCTTGCTATTGAATCAGTCGTTGAAGCCTACTGCGAAAAAGGTTCTCAAAATAACAGTTAAAAGAAAACCTAAGCAAATGAATCTGAGAAGATACAAACCTTATAAAGAGTCAAGGAATTAAATTTTATGTTGCTGGTAGATCAAAAAGGAAAAGTTCGCTTGTATTTTACAGAAGACAAGATATGTATCGGCTCTTATGACGAAGTTGCAGAATACGAGCAAATAACCAAAAAAAGTTACTGGGCATCTGACTTTTTTCAGTTGCCTCCAGATTACAACCCCATTGGACGAAGCCTAGAGAGTATTGAATTTGTACAACAATAAACCCAAATAAAAAACCATGAAACTAACTTTTGAAGAAATTAGAGATAGACTACGTTTAAAACCATTTGAAGAATTTGAAAAAACAATAAGAAGTTTAGGGTTTAAAAGTAGAACAGGAAAAACAACCAGACTATTATTAAAAGCTATTGAACTATCTCAAACGGAAAAAGTAAGAATCATTGGTTGTTCTTTAGCAATTAGCAGGCATTTGACACAAATTGCTGAAGATATGTGTCGAAAAATAGGAATTGATAACTCAAATATTGATAGACTACTTTACCTTGTTGAAGGTGGTTCTTTAAATGGACAAGGTGGAGAAAATTTATTTTTAGACTATCAACTAAGTTTGCAAATGGAAAACGAATTAAAATTGAGAAAATTTAAGTTGTTTTACTAGAGTTAAAAAGAACCATGCTAAGAACGGCAAGCAGCATTCGATGAGGGTTTTCAGGTTGAGTCTAAAAACTATCCTAGTTGATTTATGCCTACAACTTTATTCTGTGAAAAGTTTGTGCATCTAGGTTTCCGCACACCATGAGGTTATATGAGCGATTTAATAAAAGCAATTTCAGTAGCAACTTCCGCTCACGAAAATCAAGTGGATAAAGGTGGCAAGCCTTATATCGAGCATCCACTTAGAGTTATGAAAGAAATGATGTCCGAAAAGGAACAGATTGTGGCTGTACTACATGATGTGATTGAGGATTCTGATTACAGTTTGGACGATCTATTAGCGGCAGGATTTAGTGAGGAGATTGTACAGGCTGTTGAAGCGCTGACTAAGCAAAAGGGCGAATCCTACAAAAGTTATTTGCATAGGATCAAAACTAATCCAATTGCGACTGCGGTAAAGCTTGCAGATTTACAAGACAACATGGATTTGACCCGCTTACCAGCTATTACAGAAAAAGACATTGAACGCCAGAAAAAATATTCTAAGGCAGTAGCTACGTTGAAAAATAATGGGTAAGTCTAAACAGCAGCAATGGAATGAAGAACATCCTGATATAGTTCAAAAAGCACAGACAGAATACAACAAAAAACGACCAGTTTGGTCATTTCGCCCTACACCAGAAAATATAGAATGGCTGGAAGAAGAACGCTGGAATGGTGAAGATGGTAAGCCTGAAAGTGATGCCACGCTCCTCAATCGCAAGTTAGACAAGTTGAGAAAGTTGGAGCAACAGGGGTTTTAAATTATTAACACTATTATTGAAAAATTGAATCTTTAAATCTACTTTTATATAGCTAATGAATGATAACTTAGAATACTTATTAGAGTTTTTAAATCAACAAGCAGACTTAATTGACAGCATCTATAAAAAATCTACAACCCCTCGAAAAAGTAGTCAAAGACTGATATTAGAAAATGGTTTGCCTTTTTTGACAACGCTCAAACCTAGTCCGTTCAGAGGTGAACCTAAATCTTGTTACCAAAACTGTACATCTGCATTGTTGAAATATCCAGAACTAAGTTACTGTGAAGGATTTGCTATTTCTAAGGAAGTGTCAATTACTATTGCTCATGCTTGGTTAATAGATGAGAACTCGCAAGTAATTGACCCTACGTGGAACGAAGACTATACTGAATCTACTTATTTTGGGGTGGTTTTTACTAATGAGTTTGTAAGAGAAATAGCCTTAAAAACTAAGCATTATGGAATATTAGAAAACTACTATGTAGATAAATACCGAATACTACAAGAGGGATTTTCTAAAGGCGCGCTGCATCCTAAATTCCACCCTAACTAAATGTCTCTAAGATCAGCGCAAGTCTTTCCCCAATTTCCTGTAAATTGAATCGTGACGCTGCTCCTAATTCCTTAACGCGCTTACTATTGGGCTGAATCATTCAATTACTCAAAAATTGCTTGTTTAGACTACGCATTAGCCAGAAACTACTTGAGTGGAGATTCGTCATAATGTGCTAGCAAGTCGGCTATATCTTGGTAGATGGCAATGCAACCTGCCTTGCGTAAGCTTTCTTCGGCGAAACCACCAGAGAGTACCCCAATCGTGCGTAGATTTGCCTTAGCTGCTGCTTCTGCGTCATAGGGTGTATCGCCCACAACAATGACATTATTGGGAGCAACGTCACCTAACTTATCCAGCGTGACCAAAAAGAGATCCGGATCTGGCTTAGACGATTTCACCTCCGTAGTAGTGGTTGCCGCATCGATTAAATCTTCAATATTCAGGATCTGTTTGTAGGCTGCCACATCGTCCTTGGTAGCCGAGGAAGCTAGAGCAAGGAGTTTCCCGTCCGCTTTGATTGCCAGGAACAACTCACGCACTTGAGGAAAAGCTTTTATCCGCGAATGATATTCGTTTTTGTAGAGTTCCCTACGGTAATCTCGCATACGCTCACCGAAAGTAGGGCTTTGACCATCCTCTGATTGGTTAAGTTCTTCAAGGGAAAAAAAGATTGGCATTAATTTGTCACTGCCTTTACCGATCTGGGAGCGTATCTGCTCATAAGGAATCTGATGACCAAAGTGATTGAAGGTTCTCTCCCAAGACTGGGCGTGAAAGTCAACAGTATCGACCAATGTTCCGTCAATATCGAAAATTACAGCTTCAATCACAAATTGCTTGCTCGGATGTAGAGTTGTAAAACGTTGATGTATATTGCAGCAGAATTAGTAGGAGAAATGTTCTTCCGCAAGATAGGTAGAGTGGTAAGGGCGGAGGGCAGAAAATGTATAGGAAAACACATTGAAAGTAGGATAAGCAAGAATTTTAATTAGAATATCCGTAAATTAATGCGTGTGCCATTTGTGCCGGAGGCGATCAAGCATTTAGTTCTAGGGGATAGTTAAAAGTGATACTATTTCGTCTCTATGCTCCCCAAACTTAATTTGTAATCAGTTTCAATTAGAACCGTAACAGCCGCAATCGCAATTAGCATCTCGTCATTTTTGTCATTTAGGGAAATGTTATCTCAATCTCATCTTCCCAATCCGAGGAGCAAGTCGTGCCAGTTTTTGAGTCAATAATTCGCACGCTTGTAACTGCCCACAGATTTTGTTCGTTACAGGAAACACAGAAGTTATACCTATATCTACCTGTAAATGCCTCTGTGCCTGCCCAATGATTCCATTTCAAGAGATATTGGTAAAAATACCCCTCAACTTTTAAGACTAGCTGTGGTTGCTCGTTTGCATTTTCTGGAAGGTTTATTATACTTTCTAAATATAATAAATCTTTCGATGATTTACTATTAAGATTTTTGCTGAATTGAGGTATTTCTATTTGTTCGCTAGGATTTGTTCTAATAATCTCTAAATGTGTTTTATCTGCTACGAAACTAAAATTGAAACAATAGTATCTTGGCTTATTGCTTTCTAACTTTAAAGAGTTTATTTGATTGGAAGATAAAAAATTACCTTTACTCCAATAACTAATCTCCGAAGCGGTTATTTGGTCAACAGAGAAAACAACTTGGTAGCTTGTTTGCTGATGAAAAACTACTGAATCGTCTGTGCTTTCAGGGGTGAGATCGAAAAATCGGTTGAATTTTTGTCCGTTTTTACTAATAAGAGTATCAGAATCTCTGCAAATATCAGTGTTATAAATGTGATTTTTGATTTTAGCTAATCCATTAACAAAGTTTGAAACCCAAATAAACTGAGGAACAATAGTAAATTTTCCCGTTCGAGCGATAAAACCATATTTAGAGCCAACTTTAACTCTAGCTACTCCTTCCGCAAAACTATCGGCATCATCAAACATGGGCGAAATAGCAACTTTTCCTTGTTCATCAATATAACCCCACGAACTAATAAACTTGACTGCTGCCATCCCTTCAGAAAACTCACGAGCTTCAGGAAAGTATGGTGGCACAACTAGATGACCTTCTTCATTTTGATATCCCCAAGCAAATCCCCATCTACCTTCTAGCTTGACAAGTCTCAACATTATCTTTGTTTTTCACAAATAACTTAATAGTTGTTTTTTCACAGATAATCTAACAGGTTAAAGTTAACGCAGCACAGAACCAATATTGTTTACCAAGGCAGCACCTCGCCATTACTATGCCAAAAAGTACCCGTATTTTCTAGCGTCAATTCATCAATTTGAGCTAACAATCCTCGTACTGATACTTCTGGCGTGATGCCATTAGCGGTGAAATTGGTCATTCGAGTTTGCACCAAGCCCGGATGTAAAATAGCAACAGCAATACCTCGTGGTTTGAGATCGTGGGACAACGATTTACCTGCCATTGATAGCGCCACTTTGGACATCCGATAACCGTAGGAACCGCCAGAAGTATTATCGCCAATTGACCCCATGCGACTCGTCATCATTACAACCTTCCCACCAGATTTGAGACGGGGAAGCAATACTTGAGTCACCCGCAACGCACCCAAAGCATTAACTTCAAACTGTTCCCGAATACTATCAAAGTCGAGAGCTTCCAAAGTTATACTCTTGGCGATCGCCGCATTATTGATTAATACATCAATCTGGGTTTCTCTCAGTTTCTTGTGCAAGTTGGCAACAGAATCATCAGAAGTTATATCGATGCCTTCTTCTACTCGGACTCCTAGCGCCTTCAATTCAACAGAAGCCGTCCGACAAACTGCGATCGCACTATTCCCCCGCGCTTGAATTTGACGGCAGTATTCATAGCCGATGCCACAATTTGCCCCTGTAACTAAATACGTTGCCATAGAATGTGCTACTGACTGGTTAGCTCTCTCTCACAATAGCGCGATCTCTTTTTAGTCTCAGTCAATCCCGACGGCGAGATGATATTGCTTAGAATTTTTAATCCCTCGGCTTTGTAGAATGCACCATCATTCAGTTGGATAAATCAACAAAGCATCCTTGAACTGCTTAGACAAGAGATTGAGAAATAATTGAAAGCACTCGGTATTTAGCAAAGAAAACTTAAATCAGAAATGCTCCCGATTTTTGATTCATCAATACCGTAGATAGCGCTTCAAACAGAATATTAACTTTTATTTAATCAAAAATTAACTACTGGTTGATAGCCTAGTTTAAGTATTTTTTGCTACGAAATACTCCAGACAAGTCTGGATTTAGGACATTAGTTTAACATCGCATCCCTAATCAGCAGGAGACACAATAACAATGTCGTTTTCACGACGCAAGTTTCTAACCCTAGCTGGCACAACGGCGGCTGGCGTAACAATGGTTTCTCCTTTGGAAGCTTTTTATGCCAAGGTTGCCCAAGGTCAAGTTGCAACAGGTATTGGTTTTGGTTCATTAGAGCCTAAGCTTCCTGTCAATGCTGCCGAACTAGCGAACACCGTTGTTGGCGACTTAAGTAAAGAAGCCTTACTGGCGCTTCCCCCAGGTTTTAACTACCGCGCTATCTCAATTGTTGGTCAACCAATGAGTGATGGCACTCTTGTCCCCGCAGGTCACGACGGCATGGCAGCATTTCCCGGCCCAGGCAATACGACAATCCTAGTTCGCAACCATGAACTAAGCACCTCCTTGCCTGCCAATTATAACTATCCGGTTTCTGGTTCGCCGAGGTACTCAAATGCCGCCTTGGGTGGAACAACAACTCTGATGATCGGATCTAACCGAGAAGTCATCAAGCATTTTGCCTCTTTAGCAGGAACAAGGACGAACTGTGCAGGGGGACTAACACCCTGGGGTACTTGGATTAGTTGCGAAGAAACCTTCTCTACCACTACTAGCAATGGCAATACAGTTAAGCACGGCTACAATTTTGAGGTTATTGCCGACCCCAATACAGGATTAGTAACTCCAGTTCCGCTCACAGCGATGGGACGTTTCAGCCACGAGGCTGTAGCAGTAGACCCCAATACTGGATACATTTACGAAACCGAAGATCGTGGTGATAGCTGTTTTTATAGATTTGTCCCAGCAGTAGGTAGACCAACTTCCCCCGGACAGTTAACTGAAGGCGGTAATCTTTATGCTCTAAAGATTAAAGGCTCAAGCGTGCCTGTAAATACAACTAACAACCCAACTCAAGGCGGTCAACTCGGAGCTATCCAGCCTGGAGTACCAATGCCTGTTGAGTGGGTTGCCATCGATAATCCCGACCCAGTATCAGAAAATAGACTTGGCAATATTACCGCAGGTGAAGTTGGAGTCCGCTATCAAGCGCAGTTAAAAGGTGCAGCTATTTTCTTTCGGGGTGAGGGAGCTTGGTACGGCAATGGGTTAGTTTATTTTGTGGCGACTCAAGCTGGGCCTCCAGCCTCCGGTAGCACTAATGGTCGCGGTAACGGACAAGTTTGGGCTTACAATCCTTCAAATGAAACCTTGACCCTTTTAGTTGAAGCCGCTTCTAGTGGCGAACTACTAGATGAACCTGATAACGTGACGGTTACTCCTTTTGGCGACCTGTTGCTTTGCGAAGACAGCAGCGACGATTTCCAATATCTTGTTGGTGTTAACCCACAGGGCGAACTTTATCAATTTGCTAAAAATGTTCTCTTTGCTGGAGTAACTAACGACCCAGCAAAGGAAGCATTTGTCGGTAATGAATTTGCTGGTGCTTGCTTCTCATCGGATGGCAGAACACTTTTTGTCAATATCCAGACTCCTGGTATTACCTTTGCTATTTGGGGCCCCTGGAGTAGAAAACGCAGCTAAAGTAGCGATCGCTTAATCAGGAACTGCAAGAACTACCTGGAGTTCCTCTGCCGTCCAGCTTGACATCAAGGCTGGATGGTTTCAGTTGCGAACCATTAAATTTTTGATTAACCTTTTAATTATTTAGCAACCTTACCTCTATTTGCCTTGGTTTGCCCTCCTTTGCTTTTACTATCAAGCCGCGTTAGTTGGGAACTGCGAGAAGGTCTGCTGGGCTTGTGTTTTCTAGGGATGACAGTGGCGCTTTTACCTTTCGATCTGGGTAATCTAAGAGCATGGAAAAACAATGTTTCGATTTCAAACGATTTGCGATCGCACAGGCAATATTAATTCCTATTGTTACGTTTCCAATGTGGTATCTAAAGTTATTTCCACCGCCCACTGTGTTCTGTGTCGATGTTCGTAATGGTGTTGCCGTGAAGTTTTACGATGCGGACTGCGAACAACCAGATCAGCTTAATATCGTTGAGCAGTAGTCAAAATGTTTTTCCCTATGCCCAAAATTCCCGATTGTGAAATCTGCCTGATGTGCGCCCACGATCCATCATTAGTCTGCGCGGTTCATCCTTACGGACAAGATAGCGATTTTTGCCCAGATTTTCGACCCGACCCCAATCTAGAAAACAAGCGCTTCCAAGACTTTCTAGGATTGCAACACCAGCCGCCAGAAAATACTGATGCTGATGAGCCATACAGCAACCCTTACAGCCTAGACCCTGATGAAGAACAGTGGCAGCCAGAAGGGGCTACTTACTACAACGGCGAATTAATCTTACAGCCCAAGCAACGGACAAGAGAGGAACAATTGTGGTTGCTAGACAATCACCCACTATTTACTGGCGTTTGTCCTGCTTGCAAATACCTTTTCCCACAAGCTAATTTCCACATTGTTCATTTTGATTGCCCTCATTGTGGATGGGTAGATGATTCTGTATAAGCTCGTTTATCCGTAGTGCAAAAGCTGCGATCGCCACTTACCCGCGCCAGCTTATTAAGTTTCACAGATTATATGAACTTTGAGCTATTCAGGCTTTTTATGCCAGTTGCCGTCTTCTCCTTTCTCGCACGTCACGCTTCACTGCCGCCCAAGCTACTCGAAACGCCCTCTCCTCCTCACAACTACTACGCTGTTGAACTCTTATTTTCAAATGCTGCTAATGTAGCAGTAAAGTCACTTGTTGACTCGTAGGGCAGGACATTACGACCAGCAATCTTCACGCCTTCGCCATGAGGCAAGCACTTGAGGTAATCTGCTAGTCTTTGCTCTGGAGTATCCTGCTTATCTCTACTAATACTCGATGCTCGATCTCCTACTACAACCAATGTCGGTTGAGTAATTGCGGCGATCGCTTCTCGATAATTCTGCCGCCAGAAACCAGCTAAGAAGGAAAAGACTGCGTGACGGCTGGCAGGATTTGCCGCACCTAGTGCTAATAGATCCAGCCATTCGCGATCAACTTGCTCAGTATTTGCAAACAGTTGGCGAGTAGAGAAAGAACTCAAAAACTGCGGTCTTCTAGCATATAAATAAAAACCAGCACCAAGGGGCGAACCCTTGCAAATTCCAAGTTAATTTTTGCTTTCTTACTCCTGTAGCTTGGGTCATGAGTGCCATAGCTGGGGGACTAGCCAGTACCAATTTTTGGATAAGATTTGGTTGAGTCTGCAATTGTACTAACTCAAGTGCTACAGGTAGCAGCGCTCCTTGCACAACTAGGGTAACGGGTTTTTGGATGACTGTTTGCAAGAAGTGTTGCAACTGATTTGCCCAATCAGCCGGAGTGTAGGCGATATGCGGCATCTCGCTCTCGCCGCAGCCGAGGAGGTCAGGATTGTAAATGGAGTTGGTGTGTCCTTTTTTATACCAATCATCACAAAAGCGATACCAAAATCGGCGGGATAAGCCAACACCAATCGGGTGAATAAGTAGTAAAGGAGTGCTATGCCGATCTTCCCCAACATCTGGGGAGTAGTGTTCGTAAGCACAGCGATAGTTCTTCCAATCATAAAACTGTGTACTTGGGATTGCAGCAGTCTGGGTCATGAGTTACACCTTGGCTTACAGTAGATGCCAGTATTTGGTTAGCTGTCTATCTCGACCATACACCGGATCGGTTTTAGGCAAAGGCACTTGAGCAATATTGCGCTCTGCTTGGGGACATTCGCCTGGTTTTCCATAATATAAAATTACAGGGAAATTACGGTTTGAGATTACAAGAGACTTCGCGTTTTATATTGAGGGGAAAATATGACTATTGGGGTATGGATTCTCGGCGATCAGCTTTGGGCGGAACAATCAGCACTATCTAGTTTTGCTGACGAACAATTGCAGCGTCAGGTAATTTTCATCGAGTCAATTCACCATGCCCAAGAACTGCCCTACCACTTACAAAAGTTGGTATTAGTCTGGTCAGCTATGCGCCACTTCGCGCAAGAACTGGAGCAAGCAGGTTGGAGTGTTATACCAATTTAAACAGTATTGAGGGCAGATAGAGCCTTCAGGATGAAAGAATACCCTGTAATGGAAGCAACTACTTCCGGTGTTAATTCCGCCAGAAGTTGATCTACTTTAGTTTGCAGTTGAGCTAGAGTTTGAAAAGAACCCCACTTAAGATCCGCTTTGAGATGTTCCCACAATCGTTCAATGGGATTTAACTCTGGGCAGTACGGTGGTTGGAACAACAAAATAATGTTTTCTGGGACAATTAAATCTTTGCCCTTGTGGAATCGTCCATTGTCGACTTGAAGAATGTTGACACTATCTGGATAAGCCAAAGAAAACTTATCTAAAAACCGTTGATAGCACTGAGTATCAACATGAGAAAATTGCCAGAAGAAAGATGCTCCAGTCAAGGGTTCAACGGCTCCATAAAGCCAAAATGCTTTGAATAACCATTGCCAAGAGCCAAGGGGTTTGATGCCGCAAGCCGTAATCAATCTGCCGATGATGGTATGAAGTCCAAAACGACTCTCATCACTAGCAAAATAACGTATTGGCCGTTCATCCTGACGAACTTGACGGTAGTATTGACTCAACAATTTGATGTCGCCAGTAAGGTTTTTTTAAACACTTCTAATTGCTCATTATCTTGTTTGTAATGGCAAGGACGTGCTACTTTCAACTTTGCTTTGAGCCGATAGCGGGTCATCTGATACACTGCATGATATTTGGCTTTAACTCCCAAGGTTTCTGCTAACCATTGCTGCACTTCGTAATAGCTTTTAAACCCGTGATGCTGGTCTTGCAGCCGTCTCGCCAAAGCATCTTCTGCCCATTGTGGAATCCCTCGTACTCCCCCAGGTGATTTTTTGATTTTTAGCATTGCTTCCACACCACCGTCACGGTACATTGCTAACCAAGTTTGCAATGTGTTTCGATGTTTCCCAATTGCTTTGGCAATTGCGCTAATACTTGGTGCATTTTCTTGCTTTAGCCAGTAGAGAACTTGCAAGCGTTCTTTTGCACTTGATGTTTTAACTTGACACAACTGTTGTGTCAACTGCTCTAAACTCTCTTTTACTTCAATTGAGCTAACACCAGCCATTACTAAAGAAACCTAAACGACTACTCTCAGTCTAACCCATCTGCATTTTATTCAATTTAAATTGGTATTACCTACAAGATCGCCGAAGATTTCCAGTCTCCCTTGATAGAGTGGATTGAGCAAAACAAAATAACCGAGTTACGGGTAATGACTCCAAGCGATCGCCCGTTTGCAAAACTAATCGCTAGACTCAATCTTCCATGTCCAGTGACTTTCACGCCCAACAATCGATTTATCTGGAGCGACGAGGACTTCAATAGTTGGGCATCTAAGCGCAAGCATTTGATTATGGAAGATTTTTACCGAGAGGGACGGCAGCGCTTTGACATTTTGATGGTGGGAAACCAACCTGCGGGAGGACGGTGGAATTTTGACCGCGAAAATCGCAAACCGCCCAAGGGCAAGCTGACTATACCCGAAGCTCTTTGGTTTGAACCAGATGCCATCACAACCGATGTCATTAATTTATTAAACTCAGAAGCCTTCAAGAGCAGTCACGAATACTGGCAAGTACAGCCATTTCGCTGGGGAGTGACAAGGCAGCAAGCCCTCCAAGTGCTAGAGTTTTTTGTCCAAAACCGCTTATCCGACTTCGGCCCTTACCAAGATGCAATGGTGAGTGGAGAGCAAACAATGTGGCACGCTATGCTCTCCCCCTACCTCAATTTAGGCTTACTACACCCGTTAGAAGTTGTTGAAGCAGCACAGCAAGCTTACTACCAGAACGAAAACCAGTGGGAGCTAAGTAGTGTTGAAGGCTTTATCCGTCAGGTACTCGGCTGGCGCGAGTATATGCACGGTATCTACATCTACATGGGTGAGGATTATCCAGAACGCAACTGGTTCAACCATACTCATCCCCTACCCGATTTTTATTGGACGGGCGAGACGCAGATGAATTGCCTGCATCAAATACTGATGCAAGTTAAAGAAATTGGCTATGCCCATCACATCCAACGCCTAATGGTGCTAAATAACTTTGGCTTAATTGCGGGAATTTCGCCCCAAGAACTTGAAGACTGGTTTCATGCTGCATTTATCGATGCCTACGACTGGGTAATGCAAACGAATGTAATTGGCATGGGACAATTTGCCGATGGAGGAGCGATCGCCTCTAAGCCTTATGCTGCTTCTGCTAACTACATCAACAACATGAGTGATTATTGCAAGCATTGCGTTTATAACCCGCGCAGCCGCACTGGAGATAAGGCTTGTCCCTTTAACTTCTTTTATTGGGACTTCCTGGCACGTCATTATGACAAGCTCAAGAGCAATCATCGGATGTCGTTAATTTTGCGTAACCTAGAGCGCATACCACCAGAAGAATTACAGCAGATGCGCCAACTAGCAGCAGCTTGGCATGAAGCACAATAACTTTATATGCTCAATTAACTTATGAACAGATTAACCCAGCTACAAAACAGGTATCTAGAGCTAACTAACAAGGTACTACCCCAGATAGCCAAAGAGCGGCAATTTCCAGTTAAATTCAATCACTGCTTTGGGCGCATTATTTTAGATAACTTATTTGGTTGCTGCTGGTATGAAGTATTGGAGCGAAAGCAGGCAGCAGCTTATAAGCAGCTAACAGAGGAACAATTATCAAGAGCGATCGCCCTGGCTGAAGCTATGATTGCTCAACCTAATGAATACATCGCTCAACTTAACCACAACAGCTTGCGTTGGCGAGGGAAGCTAATTTCTTCACCCTAAGCGTGAGCAGACAACACTTTTACCCTCCCCTTACTACGCCCTTAATGGTTGCATCCAATAAATCTACATCCTTTGCTGGATAAACCGAAGCTTGCACTCCTCTATACAACTGCTTCTGAGGGATTTGCCCGTACCGCTCTTTGTAGGATTCGTTTGCCCACATCTCAATCTTCATCCTTTGACTAGCACTGATTTCGAGTCCTAAATGTTTAGCTCTTTGTTGAATAAACCAAAACTCAGGCTCTTTCTTAGCGATCGCTCTCTTAGTATTGCTACGGGGCGATTGGGTAGCGGCTTCTGCTCCTTCTAAAAACGCCACCTTCTCAGATAAAGCAGCCATCTTAGTTTGCAAAGGATCGAGGCGAGTTGCCAGATACGCATCCACACTTGCTTTAACTTTCTCATCAAAGCGCTTATCTAATGGGTTTACGTCCAGGTCATCTAGAGAACCATCTAGGTAAAGCTGGATAAATCGGGTAAGCGTCGCTGTCGCCGTCGTGCCTTTTTGCTGGCATCGATTCTTAAATCTGTCCCACAAATCCTCATCACAGTTAAATGATGCTAACTTCTTGTCTCGTCCCGTGTTGCTCATGTATAGGTAGCTGTCTAGGTGAGTACAGGTACAAAGAAAAATTCTAACTTGTTATGTACCAAGATACTACCTAGATAATGTCAGGGTAAGTGATGCTGAAGACGGTTCGCTCTGCGACCATCACTGTCTTGCCACTGTTAGCTATTGGCTGATAGGGCAGTTTGAAACTTCCGCAGATTCTCTGGGCGGTAATCACTTCGCGCTTGCCAACGTTTTTTTACGCTTTCATGGAGATCGTCATAACTACCTGTGATTTCACGCCGTATTGTCCCCATCATTTTGTAGATAATTTCTGGCTCATTGTCAAAATTGATAGTATGGTCGGGATGAACACCGTCCTCAACATTATTTGGCTCGAACTCAAGTCCAAGCCCTAGCTTGCCAATTTCACTCATCATCCGAGCAAGCAATTTGTGATTGAAGGTTCTCTCCCAAGACTGGGCGTGAAAGTCAACAGTATCGACCAATGTT
>Ga0181464_1000832_pt1 | contig 14538 bp, 11 predicted proteins | sample InSIn2gowninarea_FD_119074 | JGI IMG/M metagenome (GOLD analysis project Ga0181464, IMG submission 119074) | Clean room microbial communities from NASA Spacecraft Assembly Facility at Jet Propulsion Laboratory, Pasadena, California, USA -... ...
CTTTATAGAAGTATAGATACTTCAAAATACCACCCCCTTTTTCTCCTCCTAAGACTCAAAAAAATGGCCATCGAAGAGCATAAAGCAAGGTAAGGGTACCTTCTACACCCGAGAGGGGTATCTTCCATAGTGCGAAGCCTACGAAAATAAGTAATGATCTTCGAGATAATATGCAGCCAATTAGGTGAAGCTCAAAACTCTACAAAGATAATGGATTGGGGAACTATGCATTTGCATCATATAAACCTTCAAATAAAAAGTGTTTGTACTCATCCAACTTGATACCATTCAGTTGGACCAAGACTAGGGCCCCATATCTTTGAATTGTAAGTAATAGTTGGCTTAACTAAGGTATCAAATATTTTCATTTGAATGGGAATGTCTCAAAAGTAAGCTTTGAAGAAACTCCTCTTGATTAGGGAAAGATCTCCATATCCCTTACAAATACAATCTTGGGCAGAAAACTTGATCTTTAGTATAGACCGAATGAAAAGAACTCTAAGGTATGCATAAGAGTTTTTCATATCTACTGCTCATCCTTAGAGATGAAAATGAAGATGGGATACAACCTCCTTGGTAGTATTAAACACCATGATCTTGGTGTTGGTAAGGTTCACCAAAAACTATTTCAATGTACAAAAATTTGATAATGCATCCAATTATTGTTGGAGTACCTCAATAATTGAAGCTAAAAGGATAACATCATCAACAAAAAGAAGATGAGAGATCAGAACTTTATAACGTAAGCATCCATCATCTACATATGTATGTGCTCAGAGAAAGAACTCAAGCTCATCTATAAAGATCACAAAGAGTGTTGGGGAAAGAGGTAACCTTGTTTCACTCTTATGGTCCTAAGAATACTATCAGATATTGCTTAAGATGAGCAAAAGTGTCCAATCATTGACTCATCCAATCTACAAATTGCTGTAAGAAGTTCTCTAGATATGCCAACCGACTAGAGTCTCTAAAAAAGTAGATGTCAATGCATAGTATCAAAGGCTTTTCTAAAATCCCTAAATCAACATAATACTTTTGAAGATCTGGAACGTGCCTCCTCTATGATATCTCTAAGAACTAAGATATGGTTTGTAGTCTAGTAATTTGACAAAAATCAGCTTGTCCCATGGTTCTATACCCTTCCTCTTCTAATCTATAAGATAAAAGTTCATCTAATATTGTGGTATAAAGCTTGGCAAATAATATATGCCCAATTATGATGGTCTAGTAGTTATTGGGTCCATGTGAATCCCCTTCTTTATGAATAGGATGGATTAAATGTTGTTTCCACAAGTTAGGAAATCTTGAGCAAACAGTGAGATTGAAGAGACAAGTAAGGGACCCAATAAGTGATTCAATACCATGCTTCAAAAATTATACCTATGACCCATCTAAAAATGTTACTTTTTCCCCACAAAGTTTTATGATAGCTTGCTTGAAAAGTTTAGTAGTGAATATATGGCAAGAAGTGGGGGGAGGAGCTAATATGATAGGAGGCTGGTTAGAGATGGTATAGAGTGATGAAATGTAGGAGGTCCAATTTAAAAGACTAATCTCATGGTTGACATGATCTTTGGGATAATAAGGTGCTAAAATAGTTTAGGAGAATACAAGAGGAACATGATAAGATCAAGTCTATGTTGAAAGATAAATCGTCACTTTTTATTTCGAATAAGCATTTTGTAGGCTCTATGAGAAGCTATTGCAAGATGGGGAGAGAAATAAATAATATGTTTTAGTGTTCAATGAGCAATTTTGCATTCATGATCGTACCAAATATTCATGAGGTAATGACCTAGGGGATGTGTATTGGAAGGGTATCGTATGGAATGATGATAAGAGTCTAAATAAGTTATCTAGAGTACCTTAACTAAAAAAGTGGAGTGATTAGTAGCAATGGAAAGAGAAGGGAGCTAGACAAAATCTAGTGTAAATTATCCGTATAGGAAATGGAGTAATGGTAGTCAAAGTTTATAATATCTTGAGGGGAGGAAGTGGAGGAAAGGGGTGGTCGAGTATGAGGTGTGGTAGAAACCAGTGTAAGTGAGAGTACAAAGTGGTCAATGAGGGGAGGAGGGTGATCAAAGATCTTGTAGTGAGAAATGGATAGAATGAGAGCAATAGAAGCAAGAATGTAGCCATGTTTATCAGGATCTCACTCATGAGTATACATATCATCCTCTATGATATCGTGGAGAGGAACTTATAAAGTATTTTTCTGACCATCAAATTCCCCCATCAATTACACTTCACTTGTAGCTGAGTTCTTAGTAATATCCTCGTAGAGGTTATGGTAGGGGTCTCCATCATTATGTATAGCAAAAGTTGATGTGATGGGAGGAAAGTATCAACTAGTAATGAAAACATCTTGAAGGGGGTGAGAACGACAAAGCTTAAACCAAAGAAATCTAGAGTCGGGATCAAAAGATACCAATGTAACAACGCTTTGTAGTAATTCTTGAATAAGATCAGGTACTCCTCATGAACCTCTAACTCCACCTAAGCGGTGAGTAGTTTGGCGATAGTTAGACCACCAAGAGTACCCGCTAATGGATGGTAAGGTACGTTCTCAACTCTCCTGAGTCTCACATATGAGAATAATATCATATCTATTAACTACCTCTACAAGTGAGCTAGGGGTAGAACAAGTCATACCATTGCAGTTCCAACAAGCTATATTCAGTTCCTCATTCACCCTCTTCCACTACTTAGAAATTTATTTGGCAGGTGAAGGCTTGGACCATCCTAGTAGAGGGGAGTCCTTGATGACAATGCGTAGATTATCGATTATTGCCCATTTGTTGGCTTTTCAAGTTGTAGCCACTTGTTCCCTAGATTTCTTCAATTGATCAACCTATAATCTTGTGAGATCCTCATCTAGATAGATCTTAATCAGAAGATTGAATAATTTTCATTTGTCCCATAAAATAGTCATACATTCTTCAGTATGCTTGAAATGTATGGCCAAAATGGAGTCAGGAGCAATCCAAGCTTTCTCCAGCTAAATGTCTTCTATACAGAGAGTATCATGAATGAAGATGTTATCAACTTGAACTGTGTTAGTTGGTTTAGGAATTTTATGAACTCGAAGGTTGAGGGCTTTGATATTACGAATTCGTTCTTCTTCAAATGTGGTTTTGATTGCAAGTTCAACTAATGCGGGAGGGCTCTTCTTCCCAGTCGCTACCTAGACCCAATACTATTGATCTGCTAATTTCTAGCTCTGTTTAATAGATGCTTTTTGCAAACATTCTTGTTCAGTTGAGAGAGCATCTTGTTCTTCTTAGAGTTTGGAACATAGGTCTTTCTTATCCTCCTGGCTTGCAATGACTTCTGCCCGCAGGCTAGCAGCCTCTTCTATGATTTGGACCCTACAAGAGATCTTTGATTGAAGCTTGGTTATCTGCTCTTCCAGCTGTAAGATTCATTCAACTTGTGCAGAGATGGTGTTTTTATCTTTAAGACTAGAAAAGAAATATCCAAGAATCGCTTCTCAAATAGATCTAGTCTTATCTGAAACACATCCATTTTTTCTTCATATATTTGTATATCACTCACTTCTACTATAAAATAACATTCTACATGTGCTTTATTTGAGCCTTGCATCATGCTTCATATGATTACAATCTTTGACGAAGTCTCCCTCTCTGATGATGTTGATTTCTTTCACATTGTGTTTCAAACAAAAGCCTTATCATCCATGCTTCGCATAAGGATATGGCAACTTCATAATCTCTTTATTTTCTAATAAATATGTAATGCAAGGTGTATGACTCTATTAAATTTTCTTTGTATATTAAGATTATATCAATTTGAGATCAATACACACGATTCCAATGTCGTCACTTATGGGATCTTCTGCTTGTTGGTTCTGTAAATCACACGAGTTGAGTTGTCTTTTTCAGCATGAATAAATCCAACAGAAGGAACTTTATATCATCGAAATAACCCCCATCCAAAGATTTCACAGATATAGGACAAAATCCTTGCCGTGAGGAGACGAACCTAATCACAATCGAGAGTAAAATAAACTTGCTTCATTTTTTCACTATATTTTTGCGGAGTATGCTGAGAAAAGTTTCACATACGTAAACAATGGAGCTCGACTTCTTGCCTGCAATAGACAAAGCTCGAAGTCAATGGTGCCATTTGAGCGCAATAATAGTCTCCGGCATGGGCTTCTTCACGGGCGCCTACCACCTCTTCTGCATTCCGGCTGTGTCTAGTCTTCTCGGAAGTCTCTACTACAATGGATCACTCCCTCCCGATCTTAATTCCCTCCTCAACGGAGTCGGCTTCTGCGGAGCGTTCGCAGGTCATCTTGTTTTTGGGTGGCTGGGAGACCGAATGGGACGAAGGAAAGTTTACGGCCACACTCTCCTTCTCATGGTCGCAAGTTCTTTCGCCTCTGGCTTCTCCATTGGCCGCTCGCGAAACTCTGTCATAATATCCCTGTGCTTCTTCAGGTTCTGGCTAGGAATAGGCATCGGAGGCGACTATCCTCTTTCTGCAACAATCATGGCCGAATACGCAAATACAAATACTAGAGGCGCTTTCATGGCTTCCGTGTATGCCATGCACGGCCTCGGAATTCTTGTCGCAGCCGCCGTAGCTGCTATTGTGTCCGCTGTATTTATCCGAATTTACCCTAATCCAACCTTCAACCAGAATGACATCGTGTGGAGGTTAATATTAATGTTGGGAGCCGTTCCGGTGGTGTTAACCTACTTGTGGCGGATGAAGGTCCCCGAGACCGCGCTCTACACGGCGCTGGTGGCTAAAAACGGCAAGCAAGCCGCCGCCGACATGGCCAACGTTCTGAAAATCGATATTCCCGAAAACGAAGACGAGGTTTTGGAAATCCGAATGGCTACACCGTCGTTTGGGCTCTTTTCAATAGATTTCGCCAAATTGCACGGTCTGAAGCTGATCGGCACCGCCTCTACCTGGTTCTTCATAGATCTCGCATTCTTTAGCAACAATCTTATTCTGAAAGACATGTATGACACAGTGGGATGGGTGGGCCACAAGGATAAGAATGCCCTGGAAAAGGCTTTCCACATAGCAAGAACGCAGTTTTTCGTTGCCTTGCTTGCAACAATGCCGGGGTATATTGGCACTGTTCTTCTGATAGACCGCGTTGGGAGGTTCAGGATTCAGATGGCAGGGTTTTTATTCATGGCCGTCTTCATCTTTGGGCTGGCGATTCCACACCACAAATACTGGCTAAAGTCACCACATAAGGAGGAGTTTGTGGTGATTTATTCGTTAACGTTCTTCTTTTCCAGCTTCGGGCCAAATTCGACGGCCTTTATCGTCCCCGCGGAGCTGTTCCCGGCAAGGTTAAGGTCGACATGTCACGGGATTTCAGGTGCTGCGGGTAAGGCGGGGGCGATGATCGGGGTATTCTGGTTATTTTATGCATCGCAGTCAAAGAATCGGATCCATTATACCCTGATTGTTCTGGGTGTAGCAAGCTTGATGGGATGTCTGTTCACCTTACTTATACCAGAGACCATGGGCAGGTCATTGGAAGAAAATGAGGTACAGCTTCCTAAATCTGGTTCGGCCTCTTCCGACAGTGAGAGAGCGTCCGATTCATCGAAAGATAGCATGGCATGACAAAGAACCTTCTAACTGCGATTGTAAATTGGAGTCTGCAGACGTCAAGAGTCGTGGAGAATACAACTTGTTACAAATAACTATGGATATTTGTTTCTCACAGTTTTTTGCCTAATCTCTTCGATATTTCTCTCATAATTTTTTGGCGAGCAAGTTAACATGTAACTCCTTCGATCAAGAAAAGGGAAGAATTATAAAGAAATGGAAATATAAATATTATATTACCGTATTTGTTTTTAATATATTGTTTTATCTTTAGAATTGCAGTTTTTACTTAAATGTTACACAATAAATATTACACAATATTACATTACAATTTCCAACAGAGAAAACTCAAGAAATTGGTGCACAACAACAACAACAACCAACTCCACAACAACAATAGGAAATTGGTCCACAACAGTAGGAAATTGGTTCATAAAAGTAGCATGAAATTGGTCCACAACAACAGCAGGAAATTGATCCACAACAGTAGTAGGAAATCGATCCAAAACAATAGCAAGAAATTGGTCCACAAAAATTGCAGGAAATTGGTCCACAATAGCAACAGAAAATAACTCGACAACAATAACAACCAACAATAACCATGTTTCAAATAATGATTATATATATGTAATAAGGATTTAGCATGAACATTTCTCTATTAAAGGATCAACCTGTTTTTCACAAGATACACAATATAAATGAGTTACTTATAAATTTATGCCTCATTGAAATGTAGGAAAAAGAGGCATCAAATGAAGAGGTAGATAGTGAAGAGGCATCAAATAAAGACGTAGATAGTGAAGACGCATCACATGAAGAAGACCACCGACAAAAATATGATAATGTTAGGTCCTTCTAGCTAAAACATTATGTTAGCAGAGATAGAATTTTGAAACTATATGTAGAGGTTATTCTAGGTTCATTTGACCAACAAAATAAAAAGATTGGATGTACTAATCCTTGTAGTTGTATAGAAATAGTTATTACTGATTGGTTACTTAAAAATCCATCTATTGTTCCATCAACAAGGGCCTTGAAAACTTGGTATTAGTTGGAGTAGAAGAGTGGAAACAATTGTTGGAGAATGAAGACCTTAAAAAAACATTTTCTGATGGTTGTTTTGATATGAAAATAGTATTAGTAGTTCGGATACGTCCCTTGATTATAAATGAAGAGAATTCCTTTACTGGTATGATTAAAACAAAGATTGTGGAAGAAAAATAAAGCATCTTGACTTCATGCAATAACTTGATAATATATGGGAATCAATTAGGAATGGTGATAATTATGTTGTTTACGTTGTTTAGTGGAACCATCATTTTTTTGTTCTGAATGTTCAAAATGATGCATTTTATGTTATTGATACATTAGGGGACAAATTACATGAATGAGGGAAAAATCATACATACTAAAATTTGAAAGACACATAAATTTATGAAATGGTACAACTAGAAAAAAAGAAATGCTAAGAAAGAGGAAGTTCTTGTTCTTGCAGGAAAGGATTGTTGTAAGGAGTTCATCATAGGTTTTTTAGCAACAATCACATTGATGGAAGTGAATGAAGAGATTGCAAAGGGGGGTGAGATGGATGATGCAATGATAGGAAAGTTGATAATCAAATTCACTAGATAGTATTGTACATCCTTTACTTCTATATAAAGGGAAAATTTTATTAATCCTATTTAATGGAGAGTAATTGTTAATCTTCTTTCATTCCATAGGAAAATGATCAAATAAGGGGGTAACTTTTTCTTAAGTTATGTTTTTTAGGTAAACATTGGTCCTCCACTCTTATTGATTGAAATGTTCCTTATTACTAATATTTTGAATATGAATACTTACAATAGTTTGATCCATGGTTGTGTTTTTTTTTTCATACTCAGGTTGAATTTAATGATCTTATCAAGTTTTGGTATTTGAACTTTGCTGAAGGGTAACTTTATTTATGTTGGAGGGTCACTTTCTTTATGCTAGAGGGTCACTTTCTTTGCATGAGATGAATTTGGAAGATAGAAATGGTGATTGTTTTCTAAAAAGTGAGGAATACAAAGAAATATTATGCAAAGCTTTATTTATAATGGAAAATTAGTTTTCAATGGCACATAATCTAATCGCAACCAAAATTTGCAAGTCTATCAAAATTCATTGTCATAAATAAATGTGAATCAAGTGGGGACCACAAGGAATTATAATCAATCCTTACCATAATAAAATATAACATATGACTATGGATCTCATCAAAAATAAGTGCAAGAAGCAAAATAGTCTCACTTTATTGGCATGGTGAATGTGATCACAAGAACACAATAGTATAAAGAGAAAGGTAAAGGAACTAAACAAGGTCCTAATGATTTTCAAGAGGGAAGAGTAGAGGATATAAATGTAAAAATAGCATACTTATTCCACCATCTCCAACTGAATGAGTTCCTTAGTAAAATATTAAGACTAATATGAAATAATGATCTATAATCATCATATGCTTATAGCATACTCGAATCCTCACTTAAAGATTCGAATGGAAAAATATTCATCATTATTAGACCCATCAAATTGCATATGAATTTGAAATTATACAATGTAAAACTACAAGTTAACAATCTTAATCATACACAATAAGATCAACATAATTATTTCCCCTATTTCACCCAATATGGGCTCATCTAGCATGGAATTGAATTCTTCTCTTCTCATTATCTATAGACATTACAATATTACATGCATATAGAGAAATATCATCAAAATAATGGTAATATCATCTTCTACAACACTATTGCAATCTCCTATAGCAAGAAGAATAAATTCAAATCTATAAAAAATATGGAATGACTCTTGGTCTTCCTTTAAATATTTAAATAGGCATAAGACATCTCTAAGATGTTGTTTGATGATCTTGAACCGCTTAACTATTCAAACCATTGATGCCCCTCCAACTTCCACTATTGACTCATCAAAATGCACATTGTTAATAGCCTAAAAATAATGGACTTAGGTTGTTAACGATATTATTTTTAACACCAATCAACTCCAAATTTTAGTCTTTGGCTAACCTCCAAGCATAAATACCTCTAGAATGAGTACTTTTCCTGCAGAGATCAACCTTACATGATCCAATTCGGATCACAACTTCCCAATGAGAAGACATTTGGTCCTACAAATGTATCAATAAGGATACAATTCCCCAACCCTTGACTTGTCTATCCACTTGGATTTATTAGGATTTTGTCCCTTCAATCCAACCAATCACAACTTTATCTCATCTCTTCTTGTAGCACGAACCTTATTTTATAATATGGAGTCCTTGAGTTCATCCATAGTATTAGGAGCTAAGTCATCAAGAGATGGAAAAATTTGATCTAAACTTGCTTCATCTTCAGTCAACATAGATGGCTCATACAATTTTAAATATTCCACATTCAAAACTGAATAGATGTTCATATATGTCAAAAGATTCAATCTAAAAGCATTCTCACTCACTTGCTCCATAATCTCAAATGGTCCATACCTTATAGGTTTTAACTTCTTGGCTGGTCCTTGCAACCTCTCCTTATGAAGATGCAACCAAACATGGTCTCCCACATGAAACTTATGGTCAAATCTATATTTTTCATATCTCATCTTGTACTTGGCTTGGCTTGTTTTAAGTTTCTCTTGGATTTTCAAATGAATTTTCCTAAGCTTTTCAACAAAGGCTTCAACTTGTTTCTCTTCTTTATCAAGTGAATCTCCTTCACCCTTTTTCTACCCAAACACATAATCAAAAGGTGAAGGTGATAAATAACAAAAATAAGTCTTCAAAAGGACTCTTATTAATGGAAGAATGAATTGCCCTATTGTATGAATGTTGGATATATTCAATATATTCATCCCAAGACTTAGGATGCTTTCCACAATAACCCCTCAAGAGTTGACCCATTACCCTATTCATCACCTTAGTTTTTCCATCTATTTGAGGATGAAGGGCAGTACTCCTATTCAACTTTGTGTCCATCTTTTCCAACAAACATGTCCAAAATTTACCCAAAAATCTACTATCTCTATCTGAAATAATAGAAGTAGGCAATCCAAAATGAACTCAAACATGTGAAAAGACTAAATTTACAACATCTTGTCCCATTATCAACTTCTTATAAGGAATAAAAATACACATCTTGCTAAATCTATCCACAACAATAAATAAATAGTCATGACCCTTCTTGTTCATAGGAAATCCTTCCATAAAATCCATTGAGATACACTCCCATGGATGTGAAGGTACTTGAAGTGGTTGATACAAAACTAATTTCCTATTACTTGGCATGTTGGTGCAACATAAAGAACATACCCTTATGTACTTGGCAACTTGATCCTGCATATTTGGCCAATATACATACCTTTGCAAATTATACAATATCTTTTCAACCCCAAAATGTCCTGCAATCTTTAAAGTATGTGCTTCTCTAATTAGTCCAATCCTTTCACCTATAGGTACACATAATGCATTAAAATGATAAATAAGTCCATTTTGCGAATGAAAATCATTGAATCCCTCATACTTGGACCTAGATGAAGATAATTTCTCATACACCTCTTCAAAGTTAGGATCCTACACATATGCCTCTAAAATTACTTAGAAAGAAAAGGAAGAGATTTTAGCACTGAGAGGGAACTCATTGGCCCCTATTTTCATGTTATTAACATCCTAAAATAAATATTACATGTTGTTGGAAGTGTATAATTTGTAGGTATATGTGGTCTATAAAGCATGTCACCAACCTTATTCTGCGTTCCTTTCTTATATTTGATCATAAGATGAAATTGTTGCAAAAGACTCATCCATCTATAGTGTCTAGTTTGTTGCAATTTGTATTAAGGTTGTAGGTACTTTAATGGTTGATGATTAGTATGAATGATTTTTTCTTTCCCCATTAAGTAATATTTTCACTTTGTAACAGCTTAAACCAATGCATACATTTCCTTATCATAAGTACGCTAATTCAAAATAGACCCACTAATTTTTTTGGAATGATAGCAAATCAGTTTACCTTCTTGTAACAAAATGGCCTTCATGGCATAATCACTTACATCAATCTCCACTTCAAATGGCTTATGCAAATCAAAACTTTCTAGCATGAGTACACTAACAATCTTTTGTTTCAAGGTGTCAAAAGTTATTTGTTGTTATTTCCCCCATTAGAACGCTTACCTCTTGCCAATTATATCATGTAAAGGTGAATCAATAAGAGAAAAATCAATAATAAACTTTCTCAAATATTGGATAGAACCTTAGAAACTCCTTACTTCAGCTACATTACATGGATTTTGCCAATCTCCTATAGTACTTACTTTACTAGGATCTATCTTAAGTTGTCCATGACCAATAATATGGTCCAAATACACCAAAGACTCTTTTCCAAACTCACTTTTAGATATTTTCAATAGCTTCTCCCTATGTAAAGCTTGTAACACTTATATAATATGTACAACATGTTCTTCCTAAGTAGAACTATAAATAAGAATATCATCCAAGTATACAACAATAAAAGAATCAATAAATAGACAAAGCACATCATTCATTACCCTCATAAATGTGGTTGATGCATTGCATAAATCAAATGGAAAAATAAGCCACTCAAATAGACCTCATCTTATCTTCAAAGTGGTCTTCCAAATTTCCTCCTCCTTGATTTGAACTTGGTGATATTCACTCCTCAAGTCTAGCTTTGTGAAGAATCTTTCCCCTTGCAATTGATCCAAAACATCATCTATCTGAGGCAAAGGATAGCGATTGTTTATGGTGATTTTGTTAAGTGATCTATAGTCAATACACATCCTCCAAGTTTGATCCTTTTTGAGAACTAAAATAATAGGTGATCCACATGGAGATGTGCTTGGTCTAATCACACCTTAATCAACCTACTCCTAAATTTACATATTTATCTCCTCTTGCTCCAAAACTAATTGCCGATACAAAGCTATGTTGGGAAATGAAGTATCAAGTAATAATTGAATCTCATGTTGTATATCCCGCATAGGAGGTAATCCTTATGGCTCTACAAACAAGTCAGTAAACTCTTGGACCAATTTTTTTATCTATTCTTCCCTTTTACATGTTATTAATAGCCTAAAATTAATGTTGCATGTTATTGATAGCATGAGATTCACCTCATGATAAACTCTAATTTTCACCATGATGAACAAAAATGTTTTAGAAGTATTTATAAGGTGTTTTACCTGACTGGAAGTGACTAAAGGTAGTTTTTTCATGTTGTTATGTGTACTAGCTAGAAACACCTTTCCATCTTTTAGTAATCATAATTTGTTCAATCTTTTGTAATAAATAGCATCTTTGACCCTATAAGAGTTACCAAGAATAACACCATAAATATCTTAAGCAACAACATCAACCATAACTTTATCAATTTAGTTTGTATAAATAGCAAATTTTAAATTACATTTTTTAGTGAATTTCGAACTAGCATTGCAATGCACCCAACCCAAAGGATATGGATTTGGATGGTTGAAAGTTTCCAATCCTAAATTACTTACCATAGATTTTGAAATCAAGTTTCCTTGAGAACCTAGATCAACCATGCAATTCAATCTTATTTTCTTAATTTATATTTTTAGGTGGAATAAATAAATCCTTTATTCTTCAATGTATTTATCTTCTTTAACTTTTGAATAGTTGAACAATTCAATTTTTCATCAACATCTAAATTGTCCTCAATATCCTCAAATTTTTGGATCATAGTGTTTATTAGTATAATGTAACCTTAAGGTTTTGTCTAGTATAGTTCTCCATTTCCTGCAATAGTAGGGTCCTTGAAAGAGTAGAAGGTGGTGGACTAATGCACTCACAAGGGTTTTTCTGCTCAATCTTTGAGTTATAAGTCAGTTCCTATCTATGAAAATGGTGAAAAGTAACTGGAAGGAATAAATAAGTTAAAGAGTAATGGTAAAGAGATTGAAATCTAAATTACTAAAAATAAGCTAAAACTAATTATCTCGGGAGTTACCACACATGCATTAATGCACTACCAATATTAAGAATAGAATGACTATCTTACCCTTGGGTATCACAATTGCAATACACAACCACAACTTAGGACAATGATTCATACGTAATGCTTACAAAATATAATAACAACCATAAATTACATAGGGTAAAATATCATTATATTTTATTATCATATATGAAAATACTTCTCACATTGGGTAACTTTGCTAGAATGTCTGACCTTTTGCACCTCTAACAGTCCACTATTTATACTATTCTATTTACAAAATGGGTGGTTGTACATCATTAATGAATGCAACTAATTATTTACAAAGAATAGTATAAACTTGAATATATACATGTACAAATTAATTTACAATTGTAACTAATTATATAGTATGGTTCTAATTTAGAGCCAAAGCTTGAAAACCCACAAGCCTTCAATCTTTGTACCTCTTCATCCTTAATCCATCATATATGTCTTTGACTTGATCTTCTATAACTATTTCTAAAATTATGAAGTATGGATTTCCATTTTGATTGGTATGATTAACCTTTGTTAGCAGTCAAAAACTACCTAACTCTCTACAACCATTAAATATTTTGCACTATTGCTCTAGGTTATGATCATTGTAAGGGTGAAGATAGATGTATCATTCGATCTTGAAGGTAAACTACTATTGCCACATGGAAATGAACTATAGTTGACACTTTGGTAGAGTCCTGAGGGTCATACACTCTTGATTATGTGGACCTAGATGTTCCCTTCCTCTTACAATCTCAATTTATAATCAGTGGTTCTTATTCTTCTTGGTAGCATTCAATGGATATTTGAGAAGTCTTACCGCCCATTGATTTTTCTCAAAAAGTATGATGTCATCACTTAAAATCAGTAAGGTATGCTGAATGTGAGAATTATAACATCTCTCATCGTTGAGACCTTCATGACTACTTTATTCTAGATGAAATTATAACCCACTAATTTCTATCAAAAGGTACAACTTATCCTCTAGAATTTCATGGTTTTTTAAAACATAGCCTACTAAATAATTTTTTAGAGAAAACATTATTTGAGAAATACCTCTTAGACTTGTGATAAATAAGTGACCTAGCTTAGGAAGCAATATCAATATTTTTGCATGTTGGAATACTGGAGAATGCATTAATAGGATTTAGAGAAAATATAGCCAAATTACAAGCATGTCCCATTTTATCATAGTTAGACAATCAAGATCTCAAATATCTATACAAGAAACTTCATTCTTTGCTTCCATCATATATGATTACACCACCAAAAACCTCACCAAAATATTCATATGGGAAAGCAAGTGGAAGTGGACAATGAAGGTTCTATTCTATAGTAGGATGAAGACCCCAAGAGCCTCCAAAAAATTATTATTCTTTTAGAATCACACTCTAAAGAGGGTAATATTCTTTCAATTCATGATTCTTTCATTCAATCATTCATTGATTCTTTATTCTCAATAAAGTTCCTTTATCCCACTCCTTATATCCTTTTCTTTCATATTTGTAAATGATGTACTGAATATAAAGTATTCATACTTAGTATCCTTTGCATAGTCTAGTTAGGATTTATTTTTGATCAAGTCAAGTCTGAGTCATGTTCATATTCCCAAGTCTTAATCAAGGGAAGGGCTCTTAAACTTCCACCATTTCTTTGCAAAGTGGGAGATATTTGTATATATTCATTTGATTCATGTTTGAGAGATTTGAGTAAGTAAAAGACCAAAGGCTTCCCATTTTGTAAGAATGGCTAAATCATTTTTGAGAAATATTTTATGAGGTCCATGAATGTGTCTAAGTCTAGTCCGGGTCTTGTCAAAAGTGTAACTACTTAAGTTTGAGTCTTGTATATTTTGGGAGTTATTTTTGGGTATTATTGTATATAATTGTTAGTTTAGAGTCAAGTTATTTAGTAGGCTATGTTTTAAAAA